>Ga0208428_1000045_pt1 | contig 56031 bp, 64 predicted proteins | sample DEB08_DNA_11_FD_184535 | JGI IMG/M metagenome (GOLD analysis project Ga0208428, IMG submission 184535) | Aqueous microbial communities from the Delaware River and Bay under freshwater to marine salinity gradient to study organic matter... | ecosystem: Environmental > Aquatic > Marine > Coastal ... | reverse complement strand
GGTTCCCAAGTCGAAGCCTAACCTCATCGAGTTCCTAGACAAGCATCCAGGCAACAAGGCCAACGGGGGCAATAAGTTTCACTTGGTCGACTACGTGGCAAAGAAGCAAGCCAGCCTCGACGAAGAGTTCGTAGCTGCAGATGCAATCGTAATGCTTAGAACAAAGCCAGTAGAAGAGCTGCTTATGGTGGCTACCGCTTATGGCATGGATACAGACAGAGAGTTCGCTGAGATCAAGCATGACTTGCTTCAGAAAGCGAAGGCTAACCCAGCAGGCTTCATGAAGTCATTTGACGACCCAGCAGTGAAGATGAAGTCTAAGATCAATTCAGCAGTCAACTACCAGATCATCAAGCTTGACGACGATGCTGTTCGTTGGTTTGATACTGGACAGCAAATCATTTCTGTTCCAGCAGGCATGGACCCACTCAATGTGTTTGTCCGATACTGCTTGACAGAGAAAGCAGTTCCTATCGTAGAAGAGATAGAGAAACAGCTTCAGTAAGAGAAGGCCCCTGAGAAGGGGCTTTTTCTTTTTGTATATTTGCGTTATGCCAGTAAGTGTAAACGTAGTTTATGGAACGCTGAAAAGCCTCGTAAATAAAGACCAAAGAGGGTTCATCACTGTTGATGAATTCAACAGGTTTGCACAGGCGGCTCAGCTCAGAATCTTCACCAGGCTGTTCGATCAACTCAAAGATGGGAGCAGGCTTGAGCGTGCTGGCTTTGGCCAGGGTAGAGATAAGTCTAAGTACAAGCAGATCCACGAGGACCTCGCTATTTTTGCTAAGTCAGGTACTGAGACCAAGTCCAATGGAGTATTCAATCGCCCAGACGACCTATCTCGAATCATCTCTATCTCAACTGCTGGGGATGCTTTGTTTGGCCAGATGACCAGAGTTCCAGTAGAGGTATGCTACGATGAAGAGAAGATCGAAAGAATCCTAGGCAGCACTCTTAATGCGCCTTCAGAGGCTTTCCCTGTGGCTTTGGTTACAGGAGACATTGAGGTGTTCCCAGAGAGCATCAGGAAGATTAAGATTAGATACTACAAGATTCCTCAAAGCTTTACGACGGCAGCCACTCCTGTGAGGTCAGACGACCCGCCTACGTTTGGTGTAGACGTCAACAATGTCTACGACGCTAGCGCAAGCAGGGACTTCGAGTTGCCAGAGCACTACATGATGGATCTGGTGATCGAGATTGCTGACCTGATCGGTATTAACCTGAGAGACGCCTCCGTTACTGCATACGCTCAAAAAGAACAGAACGAGAAAAAATCTGAACAATCCTTCTAATGGCTAGAAATTACGTACCACTTCAACAAGTCATCAATGACTTCATGCTAAGCTTGGACGGTAATGACTTTGCCGCCCATGTCAGCGACGCCGCTGTAAAGAACTTCGCTCTAAGGGGTGTAAGAGAACTCGGCTTTGACATGCTTAAGGTTATTAGATCTCTGAAGCTGTCTGTCAATACAGCCAACAATACGGTTGAGCTCCCAGACGATTACGTCGATTGGAGCAAGGTTGGTGTCGTTGGTGGTGACGGACTGGTCTACGTGCTTGGTGAAAACAAAAACATCAACTACTCTCAGAAGTATGCAGAGACAGGCGGTCAGACGTATGACTCTAATAACGATGGACTTAATGAGAGGGTAGACGACAAGAAGGCTACAAACGGAACTACGGGAGGAACTACAGACGACGGCTTTGGATCATACGTCTTTAGGAACTACGTGTACGGCAACGGAGATGGTCAGCTGTACGGATACGGAGGCGGTAGATACCAAGGTGAGTTCAGAGTCAACCTCGATCAGAACAGACTCGAACTGAAGAGCAACTCTGACATCAGCGATGTCGTCATTGAGTACGTAGCTGACGAAGCTAGATCTTCAAACCCTCAGGTTCATGTGTACGCAGAGGAAGCTCTGTTGTCTTACATGTACTACAAGATGATCGAAAGAAAGGCTGCAGTTCCAGCCAACGAGAAGGCGAGAGCAAGGGCTGAGTACTACAACGAGAGAAGAAAAGCAAACGCTCGCATGAAGTCCTTCACGAAAGAGGAAGCCCTCAGAACGATTAGAAAGAACTACAAGCAAGCGCCTAAGGGATGATTCAAAAGCTCACTCCTAAAAAGTTCGTTACGGACAAAGATGAGCGATTGGTCGCTCCCAACGAGATGATCCTCGCAGAGAATGTAACCATCTCCGAAAGGGAGGATGGTAGCTTCTCTATTCTCAAGCCCATGAAGGGCACTAATGAGATCGACAAGGCGACTAATGAGCCTACGCCTCCAGCTGATTGGACGGTAGTTGGTTCTGTGTCTGATGACCAGAGAGGTAGAGTTTACTTCTTTGTCTACGATGACTCAGACGATTCTGACAGCAGAATCATGATGTTTGATCAGGCTGAAGAAGAGTGGAAGACGGTTTTTTCTGATGACGACAACTATCTAAACTTCAACAAAGATTACCCAGTAAAGGGCGACGTACTGAACAAAGCCTTTAATCAAGACGGAGTTATTACGACTGCCCTCTACTTTACAGACAACTACAACCTTCCCAGAAAGATTAATGTCGATAGGGCTCTTGCTGGCGAATATACTGAGGATGTGGTCGGAGGAATTACGTTTCCAGTTGGGAGCAATCAAGACCTTGATCTGGTTCTTTCTGCTATAAAAGCTCAGCCAAAGACAGGCCCTTCTTTTATTTTTGAGACAGATTCGGGGTTTGACGCAAACAACTTTAAGTCAGAATCGTTTCAGTTTGCTTGTCAGTACATATATAAGGATGGTGAGGAGTCAGCCTTCTCGTCGTTCTCTGACCTGGCTGTGTCTCCGTATCTATCAACAAAAAACCTAAGTTCCTTCTCGAAGGACAGTACTGAGGGGAATGTTTGCAGCATCACTATTCCTTGGGGCCCTGGAGCGACAAGAGAGAATTTTATTGATGTAGCTAAGGTTAGGATTGTGGCTAGATCTGGCAACTCTGAGCCCTTCTTTATGATCGATGAATTCGATCCAAACGAGGACAAAACCAGAGATGTTGGCGGTCAAAACAATGTAAAGGTTTACGACGCAAACACGCAAACGTATAGGTTCTACAATGACAGCTATTACGCTAACATTTCTAGCGTAGTATCTGGGAAGCTGTACGACAACGTTCCACAAAAGGCTCAGGGGCAGGCGATCTCTGGAAGCAGACTGATGTACTCCAACTACACAGAGGGGTACAAAAACTTTCCAGAAGTAAGAACAGTTTCGGAAATCACCGTTTCTTACGGGGATGATTTTGACCTCGGTGGGGACTATGTGGCAAACCCAGCGTTTGTTGTAGAGTATCCTGATAGTGAGACGTTTACTGGCGGCCAGACTGCGATTGATACTGCCACTGGATTTGGAACCGTTATAGTGGATCTTTTTGATTCAAACGCTGTTAACTGGCCGACTTCGGTGTCATCCCTAAGCGATGTGCTCCCAAACGGTACGGAGGTGTCCATAGGTTTCGATTTCGACCCTGAAGGTAACTACTTATCAACATCCAACAACCCTAGATTTTGGAAGCTTTCTGCTGAGTTTAGTGAAGATGGTGGCACCACCTCTGGCGGTAGCTATGACATCTCTTTTGGCCACACCCTTTTAAACAAACTGTCTATTCCTTCTGGAAAAAGAGTTTCTTTTAGGGCGACATACACGACGTCAGAGAATGATACTGTTCAAGATGTCATTGACGGATTAAAGAATTACTTAAACGTAGAAGCTCCAGTAGCAAGTGTTCCTTTGACCCTGACCAATGTATCTCTTCTTGCTGAAAACGTAAGTGCGCCTAATTCCTTAATATCTAATGGGGACTCGTATACCGCTGATCAGCTGAAGGTTGAAGCTTTGATCTGCTTCGACGCTGTAGGGACAACAGACAAGACTGGCACCTTTAAGATCATACCTTACGTACAGAGGCTCCGAATAACAGAGACTCAACAAGTAACAATATCTCCCGCGATACCGCCTAGACCTAACAGCTCCCCAGGTGTCGTAAGCACCCTCGAAGTTTTTAATTCCATCACGGGTCAAAACATTGAAAACAACGCAGAGACAACCAATGGAAGTCCTGATTACATCCTTAGCAGAGATATATCCATAGGAGGTTCTGCTACAGTAGGTACATTTAAGCACGGATCTACTCATGAGTTTGGTATCGTTTACTACGACAAGTGGGGAAGGTCAGGCTTCGTTAATGAGCTTGGATCTGTGTATGTGAAACACCCCTCTGAGAGAGCTGCGAGTGAGGGCAAGGGTTCTGCAACCGTTAAGGTGAATATCACCGACGCTGTTGACGCTAGCCTAGAGAGTGAGATCCCTTGGGCTACAAGCTACCAGATCGTGTATGGCGGCTCTCAGTTTTCGAACGTGATGCAGTACACAACTGGGGGTGGGTACGTCGTTCAGGAGTACGACGGAACCAACAACATTCTTGTCACTTCTGACCACAGGATATTCGTGTCTCTTAACACACTAAAGCAGTTCAGGGATCAGACATCTACAGCAAGGGAGTACTCTTTCACCAAAGGTGATATATGTAGGGTTATTTCTTACAAAGACACTGCTGGTAATCCATACTACCCATCATCAAGCGATGGAGGCCCCATTGAGTTTGAAGTCATGGGTGTGGAGTTCCTCGATGCATCAGTACCTTACTTCGAGGGGAAAGGGTCTAACCCTATACAGTGGAATCTAGCTACAGCACAAACCCAAGGTGAGTTCCTAGTGCTCAAGGCCCCAAGAGTTGATTCAGGAGCGGTTAAGTACGACGGGTTTGACTGGTATTCTATGGTGAAGTGGTGGTCTGATAACGGTAGCCTTACCTTGCCGACTCCATTTGAATACCCAGACGGCACTGCGCCTAACTCTCTAAATTACTGGGGGGCTGAGTGTCTGATTGAGATACTAACGCCAAAGAAGTCTTCTGAAACTCCCATCTACTATGAGATCGGAGAAAGAACCAGAATTGGATTCAGGAAAGGTGGAGTTTCCCCGCAGGGAGATCACGGGCCTGCCTTGGCGCTTACTCAGGGAGACGTAAGGTATAGGAACGTTACATGCCGAACACCTGTAGTTGTTGGAGGGTCGTACAATATCGCTGACTTGAACAGGTGGGGAGATAGCACAAAAGCTCTTGAGTGTGAGCAACCAGACGAGACTTCAGCTGAAAAAGCTTGGGGCAAGGGTAAGGCTCATACAACGTTTGAGAGGGCGGCTACTATCAATAGATACAATGGCATCACATACAGTGAGCCATACGCTGATGATTCAAGCGTGCTGTCTCTCTCGTCTTTCGTTCCCTCTCAAGCAAACTTCTTTGACTTGCGGTCGGAGTATGGTGCTTGCGGCTTCCTGGGCACTCAGGGAGACAACCTCCTTGCAATACAAGAGAATAAGGTTTCGAGACTGAGTATCAACAAATCAGTACTTGAGACGGGAACTCAGGGTGGTGTCGTGGCGCTATCTAATAAAGTGATCAACAACATGGTCGCTTACGCAGGCGACTTCGGTACAACGAATCCAGAGTCTGTCCTTATCAGGGATGGTATATCTTACTTCGTGGATGCAGAGCGCAGAGCCATTGTCAGGATCTCAAACCAAGGCCTTCAGGTCATTTCTGACAAAGACGTAAAGTCTCAGGTCGCAGACAAGATTATCTCTTGGGAGGCTGCCTCTGGGAGCAAGACAATCATTAGCGGGTATGACGCTGAAGACGACATCTACTACGCAACTCTTTCTCCAGTAGGCGCCTTTGATGGATACACTATTGGGTATGACGAGAAGGGTGGATTCTGGCAGGGTACTTATACTTTTATGCCAGACAGATACGCCTCTCTCAAGGATTCGTTCTATGGCTTTAAGTCCAGCGGAGGGAGCATCATGCACGAATTCTCAGACAGAAACGTATCGAACAGATTCTTCAATACAGCGTCTACACCAGTGGCCTCTAAAATAGAGGTCGTGGCAAACGCAAACCCGTCTATGGTTAAGGTGTTTAGATCGCTTTCAACTGAGTCTAATTCTGAATGGGATGTCTCTCTTAGAGACAGCAAGAACAACATCACTGAAGACCTCTCTTTTAGAAAAGTCGAGGGTGCTTTTTACGGAGACATAGAGGGGGCGATTGCGTCGGGGTCTTCTTATCCGACTGATCCCAACGATATCTACTACACGACACTTGGTAAGATAGACTCCGTAGACACTGCAGACATAACGTTTTCCAATAGCTTGAAGGGGATTAACATTCCTCTTAACGGAAAGGTGTTTTGGATCGTCAATGGGGAGGCTCAAATAATTCAGCCTACCACACACAACATAGCATCAGTGAGTAGGTCTACATCTACAATTACATTGAGTGCTGGCGTTGATCCCTCCACGCCTATCGCTTCAGGAGATACCATACTTGTCGCTCAAGATTTTGCGAATGTTCAGCATAACGCAAACAAGCTGAGAGATAGGTATGCCGTGATAAGCGCAGAGTTCACTCCGAGTGCGTCTGCGATTGAAATCGATTCAGAAGAGATCTACGCCATTAACGTAAACTTTGAAAATTCACCGCTTAACGACGCGATAGGCGGACAATAACTATATTTGTAAAATGCTAGAAGTGTTACAGATTATATGGGAGGTTATCTTCCGAGAGCCAGACCCTAATACCGTTCAGTTCATTGAGCCAATAACACTCATGGCTATTGCTGCTGGCGCCAAAGGTCTTGGCAGTATAATCCAAGGACGTCAAGCAAAGAAAGCAGCTGAACGTCAAGCAGAGCTAGACAGAGAGATGGCTCAACAAGCTCAAGCAGAAGCGGACACTCAGATAGCAGACGCTCTGGCGAGACAGTCAGAATATGGGTTGGCACCTACATACAATGAACTCAGGAAGACAGTGATGGAAGACCCTGCTGCCGATCTGCAGAGACAAGAGGCATTAAGGTCCGAGGCAGAACAGGTTCAAGCACTCAAGACGGGTGGAGCAAGAGCTCTCCTTGGCGGACTCAGCAAGGTTGATGCCAGTACAGCAGATAGGTTTGCTAAGATCGCAGCTGATGAGTCGGCTAGAAGAAAAGCAGGGTTGCAGACAATCGCTGGTGCCGAGCAGCAAGTTGAAACGTACAAGTACCAGCAGGCTGGTCAAGACCTAGCTTCAGCGAGAAACCTCAGGGAGCAAGCACTCGGCGCAGAAGCAGGAGCGGCGGCCCTCGAAAACAGAGGTAGGTTAGCTCAGTCTCAAGCCATCACCTCAGGCATCACTGGCATGATTTCTGATGGCTTTAACATCGCTGCATCTCAGATGGATGGAGGGGGAGGAGATACTGGAAGCGTAAATGTAGGTGGCACGACAGTGACTGCAGATCAGGGCGTTCCAGGACTTTTCGATGCGCTTAATCAAATCAATGTAACGCCTCAGCCAACTCTGAATCTTCCAGATGAAGATGAGGAGCTTTTTGCTGAAGAGGGCGGCCTTGTCAAAGACGCTAGCGGAATAGAGGGGAGGATGCTTAGCTTCGAAGAAGGAGCTATGCTTATGAGAGGAATAACTCCTGGTGAGTTTAGTCATGATAGCAACCCTATCGACATCATGAAAGACGGCGTCAAGATTGGAGAGATGTCGGGGGGAGAAGGAGTTGTGTCTCCTAAAGATCTTGGAGAGTGGGAGCAAGAGTCAGTCAGAGGCAACACTAAGCTACACAAGAAGTTGAGAGCTTGGTTTAAGAGAATGAAAAACAAGAAGAATGTCTAATCGATTCCAAGCAAGCAGATTCAATAAGGTTCAATCCCCTTATGCTCAAGACTACATCAAGAATATAGAGGAGTCTTATGCTGGGTTTGGAGAGGCGGCTAGTGGCTTTGCAAAGCAGTTTCAAGACCTCAAGGCTACCGAAGCGAAAGCAAAGGCCTTGGTGCCAGATGCAGACTTTACGTCAGACTCAGGTCCTAACTCTGCGTTCTCTGCCGATGCGCAGAAACTCATGGATAAGATTAATGGCAATGCAGAGGGTTCTTACAACTTCTTGAATGCTGCAGATCTAGAGCGTTTTAACTCTGACGTAGCTGCTCTTAAGAAGGAGATGAACGAGTTTGAGCCTATCTACAACGAGGCTGTTGCTAACCTGCAAAAGTTATCTCTTGAGCACGACTTGTTCATGAAGGTAGGGGGCGACCCAAGACAGGCGGTAAGCCAAGAGATTAACGGTGTGGAATACTACAACGCGAAGGCAGGCACGCTTGCTTTTGACGAGACCATGAAGATTGCAGACGCCCTCAGATACGGAGAGGTTCGTACAGGCGATGACGGGAAGGTCACTGTAGTGGACCAGAACGGACAGACTGTAAGCGAATACGGAAGCAGACAAGACTACTTGAAGGCTATCGTTGAGCTAGGTAAGCCTGACCTGCAACCCATCCCTGTTACGGACGGTAAGACACTGGTTGAAGAAAAGAGATGGGGGTCTTACGACACTGAAACAAAGGCTGAGTCTGCGTTCTTGAACTACGTCCTTAACAACCCTGCTATAGCAGATAGAAGAAGAAGAGAGAAGCTTGGATTGACTGGGCCAGAGCCAGAGGGGGCAGAAGTTTCGGAAGAAGTGCAAGCTCTGCTCGCCAAGCACCCCAAAACTTCTGAGGGCTTCGACAACATAAGTCAAGCTCAGTATGACTACTGGCTAGAGATGATGCAGGGATGGAGAGACTTACAACAGGTTGAGGAGCCAAAGACTACCAGTTCATCATCTTCATCAAAGAAGCTTGATGGTCTTATCGGTCAGATCGGAGGCGGAAACTTGACCATTAACACTGACTTAGGAGATCTTGAAGAGTCTGTAGGCGGTACTTCTGGGTTGGTAGTAAAGGGCAAGGTGGGTCTTGACGGAGGTAAAGAGGGTAGCTTAAAGAAGATCATCTACAATCCTAATGCTCAAGAAGCAGGTGGTAGCGGATTCTCAGTAGTAATTTTTGATGGCGAAAAGGATATAGTCATGCCATTTGACCCTAAGCCAGGTGATCAGGCTAAAGATGCGATAGCCGCAGCAATCGGATTGAGTCAAGAAGATATGCTCAAGCTCCTAAAAGAAATCAAGAACAAAGGAGAGTAAGAGAAGATTCATTATCTTTGCTTGAAACCAGCCGTTTACCATGAACGAACAGCTTCAAGCACAAATTCAAGACTACCTTTCTCAAGGCAGAAACGCATCGTGGATCGCCAATGAGATGTACTTCGAAAATCCAGAGCTGGATTACGACGAGATAAAGAACTACGCCAGCGGTATACTCGAAGAGTCAAAAAAAAAAGATTCAGCAGAATCAGGGGAGCAAACTATACAGTCTATAACCTCCGTGCCTTCGGAAGAAGAATTGGCTTCTTCATTACAGACCCAGGCGCCTGAACCTGTATCACCACCAGACCTAAGCTTGAAGACGATTGGAGACGAGTTCTCTAATCGATTCGCACAGGATCAAAGCTCCATGTTCTCGGACATGATGGAGCAAGAAGAGTTTAGCCGAAAGATCAATGAGATCTCGGCAAACCCAGACAAGTCTGATGCTCAGAAGCAAGCAGACATCAACAACCTCTTCCAGTCAGAATCGCGCAAGCAGCAGCTTCAGTTGTTGAGCGGGTATGCTGATGAGATTAATGAGCGTATTGGTGGTGCTGACGTAGACAAAGAAGACTACGCTAACAAGCTGTACGATAAGTTCGGGCTTGCGATTCCTCTTGATGGTGACAACAGGTACAACGAAATTACTGGTTTCGGCGGAGGCTGGGTGGATTTCCTCAGAGACAACGCAATCTCACTAGGCACTGGAGCGATTGATTTTCTTTCTGGACCAATATCTTCTGGCGCCTTGCTCGGACCATTTGCGCAGGCGCCTTTGGCTGTTGCTGAAATCTTTGCACCAGAACAAAAGAAAGCAGTAACCAGAGCGGTTGATCAAGCTTTGGCTGACTTCACTGATGACCTTAGGGCTGAGAAAACTCAGTACGGCACATCGATTACCGAGAAACTAGCTGAGATTCCTGAGGGTGAATTCAACTGGGGGGACGCTGCGGAGATTTTTTCTAGAGGAACTCAGACTATCGGAGAGAGCTCTCCGTATATCGTAGCAGCCGCATTTGGCCCAATTGGAAGACTTGTGTCTGGCTCGGTGGCTGCACAGAACACATACATTGATTCAGAAAGGGAGGATTACAACAGGGTTCAAGAGGGCCTTGAACCAATCTTCGAAGATACTTTTTCTGGTAACTTGGCCAGATCTGGCATGGCAATCACGGATGGTAGTCTGACTGCTGTTGGAGGCACAATTCAAAGTAGCGCCGCCAGCATGGGATTTAGAGCTCTCACCAAAAACCCAGCCCTAAAGGAAACAGCTGTCCAGGCATTTAAGAAATACGTTCTGATGCAAGGCGTGGCTGACCCCATTCTTGAGGGCGGTGTTGAGGCTCTTCAGGAAACGAGCAGGATGGTATTCGAAGATGCTCTGGGTAATGCTGATTATAGCAAATCTGATTACACGGAAAGAGTTCTTGAAAACTTTCTATTGGGTGTTGTATCCACTGGGGCTATTGCCACGCCAGGAGGTGTAAGAACCACGCTGAGAGCTGGAGCCGAAGTTATTAGGCGCCCACAGGCAGCCGCCAACTCTGTTGTTGAGAAGAACAACATGACATCTAAGGACCAGCAAAACATTGAGTCCCTCAATAAGTCTCAATCTTTTGACAACATGATGTCCAGTGACTTTGATAAGTCAAGAGCGAGAAACAGGGCGGACAATGAGCGTCTCTATCAGATGATCGCGGTTCGTCACCCAGGCACCATGAAGTCTATCAACGATATCGACCTGGCTGTCAGACAGACACAAATCAAGCACAAGAGAGCGAAAGAAGCTGGGGCTTCAGAGCAAGAGCTTCAAGCTTTTACGGGTGAGATCTTTAACCTTGTCAATCAGAGAGAGAATCTGATAGCGAAACACAAAGGTGAAAGCATGGAGCTCACTGCTGAGGAATCTTCAAAGCTTGAAGACGGCAGGATCGCGGTGAAAATGGAAGGCTTGAGCGAGGAAGTTACTGCTCTTCAGGAAGCACTCAATTCTGCTCAAGAAGATCTCGGTGGGGTGGGCGCAGATCCATCTCAAGTGGATGATCTGTCAGCGAGACTAGAGGCGGCTAAACAAGCCAAGAAAGATGCGCTCAGACTAATGGGTGAGGTTGAGGCAAAGAGAAGAGTTCTCAGAGAAGAGCAGGGAGCATCAGCCACGCAAGCTGGTCCAACAGAGGGCCTCAGTAAAGCCGCTGAAGAAGCATTTATAGCAGAGCAGAACTTGCGCAACCACCTTGGCATGAGGCCAGTCGCTCCAAAGGCTGAGGCCGATGCAAAACCTAAAGCCCCAGAGGGAGTTAGAGAGGCCACTCCAGAGGAGTATGTTAACGCCATGTCTCGCGCCTTCGAGGTGGCTAAAGAAAGAGGCGACAAGAAGTTCTTGCAGGTATCCCAAGTGGATCTTGAGACAGCGCAATCCATTGTAGACGGAGGTGGGAAGCTGTTCGTGTCTGAGGATGGATCTGCTGGTGCATACGTCAAGGGTGACGGATACATGGGTGGTCTCTTCAAGTCTCCAGACTCTGAACTCAAGGGAGTATCTAGACCTCTCCAGCAAGTAAGACGTGAAAACGGAGGTACATTCTTTGACGCCTACGGCACAGATCTGGAGCGTCAGTACGTACAGAACGGATTCAGACCTGTAGCTAGAATTCCCTTCAACGAGGAGTACGCCCCAGAAGGATGGAATGATGCTGACTCTCCGCTTAAGGATAAGCCAGACGTAGTATTCTTTACTCCTGGAAGAGGTAAGGTTGGAGAAGGCGAAGTCGTGTCAGACTACGATGCTGGCATGGACATCGCATTGCAAAAGGTAGATGAGGTTAAGTCTCGCAAGGCAGAGCCATCCCCTCAAGCAGAGCCAGTAGCAGAGCCAACCCCAGAGCAGAAAGCAGAACAGCCTCAAGGCGAATCAGCTATCAGAGGCATTCAGGGGCAGTTCGACGAATACGTAGCCAAAGAAGACGGATCTGCTGGGATTACGTCTATGCCTGGACTCACAAAGAAAGACGTAAAACTTGTAAATAAATTCCTTGTTCCTCACCTCAAAGCTATCGCTGGCTCCAACTACAAGATTGTAGTTCACAATACAAAGGAGTCTGGGGATAAGGCCTCAAGAAAGGGCGGTGAAGTCCTAGGGTTGATGGTTGAGAATGCAGACGGAAGTCTTGAGATCCACCTGAACTCGCAGCGTTTAGCTGAAGCTAGAAAAGCAGGGAAGGACCCACGGGCTGTCATCGCAGAGGAAGTACTGCATGCAGCTGCCATTGGTCCTGCCCTTAGAAAGGCATTCAAGGATAATCCTCAGGCCGTCTATGATCTTATAGATGGGCTAGAAGAGATTGCCTTGAAGTCTGGCAACCCAGAGCTTGTTGAGCAGGTTAAAGTCAAAGGGGAGCAGTACAGGAAGCAGCGTCAAGCTGGTGAAGGAGAGATCAAAGAAGAGCAAGCTCTTGAATATCTAACCGAGCTTGTCAATTACGACGCATCTCAACCTAAGCTTCTTGATAAGGTTAGGGTTCTCATTAATAAGTTCTTGAAGGCAACCCTCGGTAAGGATGCTATGCTTATCCAAGACATCTCCCAAGCAGACGTTGTGCTGAAAAAGCTTCAGCGAGCCATCAGAACAGGAGAGGTGTTGAGTGTGAAATCAGCAGCTCAAGACGTCAATACAGAGAGGGCCGCATTGTCACCATCTAGACTTCCTGAGTCTACTCCGTTTGTAGTGGAGATGATGACCTTCAAGAGGGACATAGATGGTGGTGAGACTGACGGTAAGCCCATGAGAATGACCTTTAATGGCAAATGGCAGTTCATTAACTGGTGGAAGTACAAGACCAATATGGGTAAGGGTCGAGGCTTCAGAAGTTATGACTACTTTAAGTTGGTCAAAGAAGATGGGTCGACGGAGCCTATCAATGCTGACGTCATGAAGAACTGGAAGCTCAAGCCTCCAGTATACCCAGAACAAAAGGCTCGGGCAAGAGAAGAAAAGAATAGTGCAAAGAGAAGACTTCTTTCTAAGTTTTTCGAGACGCTGAATACTGAGCGCAGAAAAGAGCAAGGTCAAGAGCCGTTTATGGGGACCGACTACATCAACGCCCTCAAAAGAGTTCTTCAAGAGATGCCTGCAGAAGACGTTGATTACCTCAACGAACAGAAAGAGACCATCATGCAGGACAGAGGTTTTGAGTATGAGTATGAGTTCGCTTGGGAAATTCTTTACGACTACGTCGAACTCGAAGAAGTAGAGGCTGCGTTCAATAAGATGAACGAAGAGTTCGGGATTGATGATGGAGATGGGATCACGGAGCGTGCTGCTATTTTCACTGTGGACAAGATTATCTCGACCCCTGATCTTTCAGCTAGGCATGAATCTCAACTTGAAAACAAAGCAAAATACTTGTGCTCGGTTGGATCTGGAACATGCGCGGCAAACGATAAGGTTTCTCTTATGCAAATGGAGAGCCACGTTATTAAGGGTATGATCGGTGAAAATCCAACTCTTGATCAAAGCGTCGAAGTGGCAGCGCAAGCTCTGGATGTAGCAAGACAGCACATCCTTAGAAATACAGGCATTGATGTAGCAGATGTGGATGGGAGCTACAATAAGGGGAGGGATACTGTCATGAATGCAGTTGCCGAAGACCCAGAAGTCCGTATGGACCCAAGGGCTTTTGGAATCGTGTACGATTTGCTTGTTGCTTATACTTCTAACGGGTCAAAGATCGATCCAAATCTGAACCTTGCGATACAGCTATTTGCTTCTGGGGTGAAGAGAATTCAAAGTGGAGCAACAGACTTTATCCGTCCGAGCAGAATCGAAGCTATTGCCAAAAGAGAGCAGGAAGGTACACTGGGATACGTGAGAGGAGACAGGGCTAACACCATGTCTAATCACCTGAGAGACATCAACGAGATCGTGAAGAGGTTCACGAAGGACGGAGTCTTTGACGAGAAAGCGTTTAAGGAAGAAGCGCTGAAGAGAGATGCGGATGGCAAGCTCGCTTTGGCTTCGATGATCGGTAAGGACTCCGTAAAGCTTTCTGAACTAGCTGCTGGGAACATGGGGGATAAGAACGCCATCCCGAAGGACGGTCACTTCAGAGATCAAGTCAACATCTTTAGAGGCAGGTTTAACCTCACCGATTTTTCAGATGGACTCGTCATATCAGAAGCAACTAGAACGTCCGCTATTGCACGCTTAAATGCGCTCGGAGCTAGCCTTAACGCTATGAGCTCTGACGCAGAGATTTTTGCAGAGATAAGAAAGCTAAAAGCTTCAGGGGATAACGCTATCGTTGGAGGTGCAAGAAGAGTGTACAACGACTTGATCGGCAATGAGATCGAAAAGCTTAGACAATTCGACAAAGAAACAGATCTGGAGTCTACTAAGCTTGTGAAGCTGGTAGCTAAGAAAATGGGGCTCACGCCATTCCAAGTTCAGCAGATCATGTACCATGATGGCATCTACTCTATGAGCAGCTATCAGGGAAAGCCATTTGTCAGTGATTACAAATCAGCTATGGAAAGATCTGCTCAGTCAGACTTCTCTATGGTCGACCTCGATAAGGCGCAATCAGAGCAGCTTACGATAAACTTTGAAGAAGTAGACCCTCAGTCTGAAAAGATCATGCCTACTCCAGGAAGAAAGCTTTTGACTAAGCAAGAGAGAGCTTCTATCGACGCTTCTGAAAGCCAACTCTACAGAGATAGAGATAAAGAGACAGCGACTTCCATGAAGGTGAGAGGTAACGAAGTGAACATGAGCCAGCTTATGGTGGACGACGCCTTGGCTACAGATGCTACATCAAGAAGAATCTTGGCGAAGGGTATAAATGTAGAGGCTGGACGCAAGGTTGGGGTTAGACTCAACCTGAACGTCATGAAGAACACAGGCGTTCCAGTGCAGACTGTACACGACAAGAGCGCTACTGGAGAAGCCTTGACGTACGCACCAGCCGTTACAGTTAAGAATGCAGAACTGTATGTAAACCAGAATGCGAGAGAGAAGATTGTTACGTTCCAAGAGAACAAGTTCCCTATGGCGAGTGTCAATGGCGAATTCGTTGCTTCGGGAACTGACCTTAATTATGACGGGGTTAGAGCCAAGTTCAATCCGTTCCGCCACAATGTATTCGTGGACATGGCTGGTAGGCCGATCAAGTCTGCTGAAGAGGCGACCATCATCGGAAGCGATGTGTTCTTGCGAGGCAAGATCGAATACTACGATATGTCAGACCCAGTGCTCGATAGAGGTAGAATCGAGTCAGAAGAATCGAGAGTAAAGAGAACAACTCGTGGGCCTAAATACGACAAAGCTGTTGCTAGATTCGAAGGATATGCAAAGGGAGTTTTGGGCATGGAGTTTGACTCAAGAGAAAAGCTTGAAGCGGAGTATGACAACATGGTGATTTCTTCTGAGGTAGCCGCATCGGAGTCTGAGGTTGCGAGCAATATGGCTGGAGCCATGGAGCGAGCTGCGATCTCTGTCAACACAAAGAAGAAGATGCGTGATGGAGTGAAGAGGAGAAAGAGCCAGTTCTCACCTGACATCAGATCTAAGATTGTAAAGGACCCAAGGAACTACATCATCCCTCAAAAACTTAAAGAGCTTAAGAAGGATGTCCAAGATCTGACCGATAAGGAGCTCCTTGACATCGTAAACGATGAGCAGCTTGGGGCCATCTCCATGATGAACGACAACCTCTCGGTTCTCGCTCAAGCTGAGCGATTAGCTAGGGCTGTGGCTAGAGGTGAAGCTGACTCAATCCCAGACCTCATTGCTGAGATGGGAGCTATGGGTACTACTGCAGGTAGATTGCTCCGCCACTTCAGAGAAGTAAAGAAGAGCTCTCCTAAAGGGATGGTTGACATCATCACTGCTGCAGTAGAGGCTAAAGGAAACAGCCTCAACCCTGAGCGTGAAGCCAAACTAAAAGACCTCGCGGCCAGAATGTTCCAAGCTCAAGCCGAAGTAGAAGATCTTCAAACTAGAGCAATAAAAGGAGAGAGAGTCAGCAAGGAGCTTGAGGATGCTGTCAAAAGACTCAAGGCAGTGGAGCGTGAGATGGATACGTTTACAAACGTGGTTATCGAGCGCGGATGGGGTGAACTATTAGGTCAGGTGGCACAGGGTAACTTGTTGACAACCATGTCACAAGTAACCAACGTTGTGGCTAACGCGGTCAACTCTGTATTCGACGTAGGCGTCGATCTGACATCAGCTCCAGTAAGAGCTTTCTCTAACTCAATCGCTAAGCTTGCTGGGAAAGAGTACGACGTAGACAGACAAGTTTCTTTGAGTGCGTACTTCTATGCGATGACTCACATGGGTAAGAACATGATCGACACCATCGATCAGGTTATCACAGGCCAAGACAAAGACACTACTGAGTGGCGTCAGTCTAGAGGCATGATGCCTATGAGATCACTCATGGCCGCTATCAGCGAAGGAGACATTCCGCCTAGCCAGAGAGCTAAGCTTGCATTCCAAGGAACCTTCGGTGTTCCTGCTGAGGTGATGTTTAGAATGCTTTCTTTCGGTGATACTCCGTTTAGAAAGTACTTCGAAGACAAGAACTTGTACGAGCAAGCTAAGGCTCTGGGTCTTGAGGGCGAGGCGCTCACAGACTTCCTGAAGCACCCGCCAAGAAAGAACGCTGAGAGAGCTAGAACGGCAGGCAGAAGGATTACATTCCAAGAAGAAACAGGATTCTCAAAGGGTGTTAACGAATCTATTTCATTCATAGAACAGAAGCTCGGAGCGGCAATGGACGTCTTGCCATACGTCAATGGAGAGCAGACAGCCAAAGCTCTTTTGAGATTCATGATTCCATTCCGAAGCACACCTGCTAACATCCTTTTAGAGAGTGCAACCTTTGCGTCCCCTGTTGTGGCTGCTGCCAGAGCAGCATCGGACCTCAACAAGGGAGATCTAGACGAGGCTTCTAGGAACATGGCGAAAGGCATCATCGGAGCTGTTGTCACAGAGACAGCGGTTATGCTGCTCGCAGAAGGAATCATGTCTGGTCCAGTTCAATGGGATGAAGAAGAGGAGAAGAACCTTGCTTACGATCAGTTCCCTCCGACTAGCATCAACATTTCCGCTCTTAAGCGCATGTTGTCTGGAGAAGACCCTGCGAAGCAGCCTGACGATGAGTTTGTTAACTACATGAAGCTGGGAACCCCAGGCGCTCTTATGGCTGCCGTGGCAGTTGGATACGACAAGGAAGAGTTGAGAGAAAGAGACTACGATGGAGCCATTGATTTCGCTAAGCACATGTTCTCAGACATGGTCGGTCTTGGACCTCTGACTGCAGCAGGATCTATGATGGAGCAAAGCTTCTTGCAGGGCCTTAACGATTTCTTGCAAGTTCTCGCTGGAGGAAATGTAGAGAGATCCGCAGAGAACCTTATGAACAGCGTAGCCAACGTTGCCTTGTCAGTACCATTCCCGAACCAGTTCAGCGCAATTCACAGAGCTACTCGTGAGTTTATGCCAGATAAGAGGTCTACAAAGGACATGGATATGGGTGAGCGCATGATGAAAAACATTGAGTACACCATCAAGGAGCGCACGTTTGGAGGGGCAGAGATCCCAATCCGAGTAGACTGGAAGGGCAACCCAATCAAGCAGAACCCAAGAGGTAATGTCGGATGGATGTATCAGTTATTCGATGTGACCAAGCTCAGACAAGGTGAGGACGACGCCGTATCTCAAGAGATCTACAGACTCATGGAGTCTACAGGTAACATTTCCAAGGCTGTTTCTACTCCTTCGTTTGCGAAGAAGCGCAAGGTCAGCGTGCCAAATATCTCAAGCAATAAAGAGCGCCTCGCTCTAAGGGCTGCGGGCAGGGACTACAGCTACCTGGACGATCAGAAGTTTGTCGACAGCGGCGTGTACTTCAACACAGAGCAGCTGAACAGACTCATGGCTATCGCAGGTAAGGAGAGATACCAACAACTGGAGATGCTGATCAACAGCGTTGACTACCAATACATGAGTGACGACGAAAGAGTCGAAGCCATGGATCAGATTAATGACATGTACAACTCAGTCAAGGAGTACGATGGAAGACAGTTCAAGAACCACACCCTCGCAGTCCTCGATATAATCCAAGAAATCTATGAGTCAGGAGAACAACAGGAAGAAGATTAAGGATACCAAGCTTGGGGCTTGGCTTAAAGAGAAAGCACCAGGAGTACTCAGCACCGTAGGGGATCTGCTACCAGATAGCGGGGCCCTCGGTGTGGTTAAGAACTTGCTAGACAAAGAGCCAGGGATTGATCCAGCTGAAGCTAAGGCAATGTTGGATGCTGAGGTTGCTTATCAGAAGGAAGTATCTAGGAGATGGGAAGCTGACATGAGTAGCGATGTGAAGCTCGCAAAGCTCATCAGGCCAGTTACTTTGATCTGCCTTATGGTAATGTTTATGGCAACTATGATAGCGGATTCCATTGATAATCTGCCATTTAACGTCAAAGATAGTTATGTATCTTTGTTGGAAATTCTTATGCTGACCGCATTCGGTGCTTACTTTGCTGGTCGAACGATAGAAAAAGCTAGAAAATAATGGAGGATTACCTGTCACACTTTGAGTTTCTTGTGGTCGCTGGATCACTTATCGGTGGGTGGATAAAGTTTCAAGCTGATTACAACAGGTTGTCCGCTAGAGTTTATTCTCTTGAGTCAGACAACAAAGAGTTTAAGGATAACATTAAACAGCTCCTCACTGATATTCAAGAGATTAAATTGTTGCTCGCTAAGAATCAGATGCAATAAGGGTCGACCGCAATTAAGCAGCCGACCCCGTAGCGAAGTTCCACAGCAATTATCCCTGTGTAACGTTGCAAATATAAGCACTACGCCTCACACACTGCGCAATTTAAGATATCCCTACCAACAGCCTGCGCCTGGTTGACACCGCGTTGATAGTAGATGGTCTTGATGCCAAGCTCCCACGCTTTGATAACCAGCTGGTTGATGTCCTTCAAGGGCACCTCGTCGCTGATCATGACGTTAAGTGACTGGCCTTGATCGATATACTTCTGGCGATCGGCAGCTTGCTGCACAACCTCCATCTGTGAGATCTCAGCGAACGTCTTGAACACATCCTTCTCTTCCTGATCCAGGAAGTCCAGATGCTGTACTGATCCACCCTTCATCATGATATCCTTCCATGTGGCTGCGTCGTCCTTACCCTTCTCAGCAAGTAGGTCTTTGAGATAAGGGTTCTTGTATGTGAACTTACCTTTAGCCAAATCTTTTGTGAAGTAGTTAGACTGAAGCGGCTCGATAGATGGTGAGACCTGACCGAGGATGAACGAAGACGAAGTCGTAGGCGCTACTGCCATGCGTGTGCTGTGACGGAAGCCGTAACCCTTGAGTACCTCTGGCTCACCACCCATAAGTGCCAACGCTTGGCTCATCTTGTCAGATGCCTCTTGGATAGAGCGGAAGATAGACCTGTTCAAGCTGCGTGCCATGACGCTCTCGAACGGGATGCCTTTGCTCTGCAGGTATGAGTGATATCCTAGGACTCCGATGCCAATAGACCTGTGCTCTTCAGCAAAACGAACAGCCTTCTCCATGAATGGAAGATCCTTAGCCTTGTCTACGAACTCAGTGTATACTGCGTCGAGAAAAGCTGTCATGATCTGCACAGCATCAGTGCCTTTCCAGTCGTCGTAGTGCAGCGCATTCACTGAAGACAAGCAGCACACGAAAGACTTAGTGTCGTCGGTGTACTCCATAATCTCAGCACACAACTGCGAGTGCTTGATCTCCATGCCCTTATCTACGTAGTAGTCTGGGCGATCTTTGTTCACGTTATCACGGAAGAAGATGTATGGGTAGCCTGTCTCACTTCGCTTCTTGTGGATCTTGGCCATGATAGAGCGCTTCTCTTGATCGCCACGAATCATGTCCTTCATCCAGTCGTCACCGATGCACACTGCAAACGACACGTCCTGAATAGGATGCCCCTCGCTGCGGATCTGCAAGAATTCCTCGATGTCTGGGTGCTCCACGTCCAAGTAAGCTGCCCAGCTACCGCGACGAACCTTGCCCTGCGAGATGATGTTGGTTGTTGTGTTGAACAACTCCATCATGGATACAGACCCATTGGTCTCTCCGCCTGTGCTGATCTTAGCGCCACGAGGACGCAGGTTTCCGAAGTACGTAGCTGTACCTCCACCCACCTTACTCATAGCTCCAATCTCTGCAGCGCCACGCAGGATGTCGAACGTATCGTCCTGAACAGTGGTGCCGAAACACGAGATAGGCAGGCCTTTGTTCTTGCCGAAGTTCACCCACACTGGAGTACTCAGGCTAAACCAGCCACGGCTCATGTAATCGTAGAACGTATCGGCAAAGTTGTCGAACGCCCCGTCCATAGTCTTCTCAAGGATCGCCTCTGCGTGATCGGCAATCTCTCTCACCCTCTCTTCGACCGTCTGGCCAGGGTCGAGGTAACCCTTCTCCATAAATTGTCGGGTCTCTTCTGTGACCCAGTAAAACTCTTTCATTAGAATAATTCTTCTGCGGTGAAACTCTTTGTGCTCTTCGCGTAGTCGATTGGCTTCTTGTGGAAGAAGTCAGACAAGGCAGAAGCGTACACCTCCTCATCCATCCATGCTGTCACCTCCAGCTCTTCTTGGTTCACAGGGAACTCAAAGGCAAAGCCGATGCGACGCATGCTCTCGTTCACACGATTCTTCAAGTAGTTGTTCAAGATAGACTCGCTAAGGAACTCATTATCAAAGCCTTGCAAGATCCACTTAATCAAGCCGTGCTCTGCGTCGAGGGCTACTTGCGCCTCCTCCCAGATGCGTGACTCCAGATCAGCGTCGAACAACTCAGGATGCTCAGCTCGGATCTGATTGACTAGAGCCATGCCTCCCTCTGCGTGCAGATTCTCTTCCTTGCTCGTGTACTGCACAACGTTAGCCGTGTCCTTGAGAACAGCCTTGAACCTGTTGAATCCAAGGATGGTGTAGAACTGGCTGAACAGCGACACGTTCTCAGTGAAGAGGGTAAAGAGGATGAGACTGTACAGGAACTGCTTACGATCGTCTTCGTATACGCGATCAACGTACTTGTTGAGATAGTTAACGCGGTTCAGTACAGGCTCATTCTCCAAGAGTGTCTTGAACTCGTCCTCCAATCCGAGCTTAGTCAGGATCTCTGAGTAGGCACGGGAATGGATTACTTCAACACCTCCAAACACAGCCCCCATATCCGCAATCTCTGGCTTAGGCAGATGCTTACCAATGTTCGACCAGTATGACTTCACTGCCACTTCAACCTGCGAGATGAGAAGGATGGCGCGTTTGATCACATCGCGCTCCTGTTCGCTCAGGCTCGTATGGTAGTCCTGAACGTCAGCCTTGAAGTTAAATTCATTGTGAGTCCAGTGGCTAGCCCACATCGCATTGATGAGTGGGTCAGTGATTTCAGAATAGTCGAAGGGCTTGTAGCTCAGCCTCTTCTCAAAGATTGAGTTAGTCATAGGGGTGGTAAAAAAGGTTGATGAAAGGACCTACAAGATACTCAATAATCTGTCTCGTAGCCCCACACTCGGTAGGACTCTAAGCACTTGAGATCGTGCAAGTTAAGTTTTGTGATGACATCCTCACGGTCTTTGCGGCTGTACTTTTTTCGGTACGCATGCTGCTTGTCCGTAACTAATTCATCGATGACATTCTTCTCACACCAGAATGCCAACTCTTGTCTGTCGACAATGGCAAACCCACCCTCTTCGGGTATGTCGAATGCGATGATGTGCGCGTTGCCATACATCCATCCTGGGTTTCCCCTAACGTTCTTGAATTCACACCAGATCTCGTCTGGTAGATTGTTTCCCTTGACATCGACTGCATGCTTCCTGTCTGTGTACAGGAGCCAGTAATCGATGTGCTTGTGCATGTCTTCCTTGCGGCTGGCCTTCATGACCTTAAACCCAAGTTTCTCTGCGGCCCTCTTGAACCTCACCTCTGCCATTCTGCCAGTGGAGTTAGAATAACTCCTCCTGCTCTGGCTTTGCATTGGCTTCCCAGTATTCGTAAGATGTGTCTCTTGCTAAACTCGCCTCGTGCCTGAGCTTGGATATCATAGAGTCGAGGACTCTTGACACCTCCCCAGGATCTTCCTTTGGTTTGCCGTCTTGGGTGTAGAGGTCTTCGCTGTAGTTGGCGATGACTTCATACATCCTCTCGATGGCTACCCCATAGGCAGTACCTAGGGCTTCGATTGGAATCTTCTTGTTCATTTTGATTTGATTATTTGGATGGCCTCTTCAATTTGTTGCCTGTTACGGCAGATGAATAACATCGGGAGTGGCTCACCAAGTTTCATCAGGTAGTCCATGAACAGCTTCCACCGCATGGGGAAGTCATGGTGTGAATGGATGTACCCTTTGGTCTCGATGATCCAGCTCCCATCCTTTGCTACGAAGTCAGGGGTGTACTTGATTGGAAGAACCACCTTGCCAGTCTTGTCAATCAGACTCTTTGATTTGGGAGTCATCTTGAAATAAGTCTGTGGGTAGTTGAACTTGGGGAGGATCTCGTACTCACGTTCCTCGTAGGCAAAACTTAGCCCCGATTCAGCGAGAAGATTCCCACATGTCTTTTCCAATCCGCTCTTGTACTTCCCTAAATCCTTTTTCTTAGCGGACTTCCTCTTCGTAGTTCCTTTCCTTTGTCGCTTCACTCTGCGAAGTTACAGCGGAATTCTGGAAAAAGAACTCGTTAGAGGGCATATTAAACCGCTTGTACTTATCAAACTCTTTATCAATGCTTTGGAACAGCTCACTACCTGTCGTGTTGATACGGAAGGCTGTGTGAGAAGTGTTCATTGTAAAGGTGATTGGGTCGTCGATCGGCGTAGGCTGTCCTCCTGTCTCTGTCTCACGCACCTTGCGGATGTGCAGCTCAGTAGTTTTCTTGATGTTGTGATCTGGAGCTTGCACCTTGCGGTGAACCGTGATGAAGCAGTCAGCTCGGTTGACGAACTTACCACCACCCTCGGTATCCTCTGCGTATGGTGCAACAGGCAACCCGTCGTCACCCTTGCGTCGTTGCGCCTCAGTCACAGCGTGCATGTTCAACCACACAGCCACGTCATTGGAGTTCGAGAAGGTCAAGAACTCTGAAGCTGCTTGGTAGTGGTAGTCATGAGAGTTCCCATTACCTGTGAGCTCAATCTTCAGGCTGTTGTACGGATCAACAAACACAGCATCACACTCTTGTTGTCTCACGATCTTCTCAAGGAAGACTAGGATGTCAGAGTAAGAGTACACTTGGTTGTTGCTGATGACAGTGAAGTGCTCATTCACCCACTTGTAAGCAGCCTTGCGTTGATCGTAGTTCATGTCACCGATCTTCCTGTTGACTGCGAACTGCATGAGAGACATCTTCAAGGATGCGGTTCGGTTCTCCGAGGAGTACACGACCCACTTCCATCCGTGCCGCACAGCTGAGTTAACCATCATGTAAAGGGCGAACGTAGTCTTACCCACGTTAGAGTGCCCGTTCATAATCACGAACTCCTTCTTGTAGCGGAAGTACTGGTCGAGCTTGTTGTCGCCAGTGTCTAGCCCCACAGGAATCTTGCCGTTGGCGTAGTCGTCGATCCACCTGAAATCCTCGTCGTCAGAAGAGATGAAGGACATGTCGCCATCGTTGATGAGCAGCTCACGCTGGGCGTCTTGCTCGCTGTCAATGACCTCTCGGATCGGCATGTTCTTGCCTACCTCGATGGCTTGACGGATGGTTGTCATGGCCGCCTGCTCGCTGTCGATATCACGCTTGCAAATCTCACGGAAGAGCACGCGAACAGCCTCCTCTTCTTCAATACGACCTGCTGAGATGTAACCACCTACCAGCTTGGCCGCCTTGAGCAGAGCCGCATGCTTCTCTCCGTCGTCTGACTGGCGGATCATACGTGCCGCTAGGTTGAGCTTCATGTAGTCCGTGAACTCACCCACCTTCGCCTCCTGCACTTGCTCGCTGCGCTCTGTTGCGAACGCACCAAACTTCTTAGCATCGGGGTTGATGATGAGGTCAGGGTCGTAAGACTCGAAGCAGGCTCGTGACTCGTTGATGCCAGACTCGTCTACCTCTAGGTCGTACTGCTTGTGGAAGTACGTCCGAAGCGCACGGAAGTGATCTCTGTGACGCTCAGGGTTGGTGACTCGGACTAGAGCTTTGAGCCCATCACCACTCGGTGAAACCCAGCAGCTAAAGACGTGAGCATCCGTAGCCAAAGCGCTCTTGGCCTGAGCAACATCAACGTGATCGAAGTCCAGAACAAGGATTCCGCTGTGCTCGAATAGAGCATCGTCTGAACGCGATGCAAACTCACCACTGAAGCATACGACAGGAAGTTTCTTCTTCGCATTCTTGTCTCCAGATCGTACCGCATCAATCGTGGTTTTCGACTGGCCCGTCTTGATCCTGTCGAGGGCAGTCATCACGTTGACATGGTGCGGGGCGTTCTTGTCGAAGACGTCTTTGAAGAATGTCACTTTCATTGTATTCGTATTCAAGGATTAGTTCTAGATAGTGAATGGCTTTCAGGATATCCTCCGCCCCATTCTTCAAGCGGTGTCGGCAGAGATACTTAATCACGTTACCCTCTATGAATGGAAGGTTGTTCTTAAAGATGAACTCTGTCGGTTGGATGGGCATATCATAATGATCCCCACCCTCTTGCCATAGTGATGGTTTCATACTGCGTTGCTGTTTACTTTACCTACTGCTTTCTTTGAGCGTATCTGGCGTATCAGGATGGACTTGATGCCCTTGTACGTCTTTCCGTATAGCTCAGTTTCTAACCTGTCCATGGTCTTTCTGTCCTTGGACATGATGTCTGCTGGTATATCGTACCTGCTTACGATCCATACTACCCTGTCGAGCATGCGCTTCCCCTTCTTGTAGGAGATGTCTGCTGTCATTGAGTAGATGTTCGGGAGATTGTCACTGCCCATTTCTTTTTCAATTTGTCAGCAATCCATTGCATCGACACTTTCTTACCCATCACCTCTTGGCAATCTTCTTTGGTCAGGACAACGGAGTTGTCTCCCTTCTTGTTAGGGATGATTAGGCAGATGAACTTCTCTGTGAACTTTGGTATGTACACGTTGAAGTCCTTGTCGTAGTCGCTCATAATGCAATGGAATGTGAGATTTAGATTGTCTTTCCTTCCGCAGAAAGAGAAGGGACCGAGAAACTTTACGTCTCTCAGCCCCCACTCCATGGCTGCGTAGAGCCCTACTGGTTTAGAAGGGCAGGTCCGCAGACTCTTGCTCTGCATTAGCTACTTGTTTCTGCTGACGCTTCTCTTTGGCTGCTTCGCTGTTCGGGTTGAACACACGGGCACACGCCTTTCCGTTCTTGCTCATGAAGAGAGTCACGTACACATTGCCACCACGACCTTCTTCGTCACGCTTGGTAACGTATTGGTCGAGCATGTCTTTGAGTTCGTGGTCTTTCAAACGCACGTTCCAAGAGATAAGCTCTCCTGCATCGTTGAACTTGGGGTCGTCAGCCCAGCCGACGAGAACTGAATCATATTTCTGATCGCTCATGATTAATTAATTAGAATTGAGATTAAAAGATAAACCGAAAGATAAGCCGAAAAGTGCAAGGCACAACGGCAAACGTATTCAAACTTTGAATTGTACATAGTCTTGTTCTGGTTGTTTGTTGCCCTGGAGGAAGTCTTCGATGCGCTCGATGGCGTCATTGAATTTCATTTCACCAGCGAACAATGTTTCATCTGAACACTCCACCACTGCAGGTAGATAGGGGTACGTCTTCTCTTGTACAAGCCAGTAGAACTTGTTGACACCAAACACCTTGCAGTAGATGTAAGCTTGGATGTCGTAACAGAAGTCACGTACACTATAACGAAACTTGTCAACGGCCTTGGTCGACTTAGAGTCCACGATGAATCCATCACCGAGGCAGTCTAGAAAACCTTTGACTCTCACAGGTCCGAGCATCTCGTTGAACTCCACTTGGTAGTTGCCTGAAGACAGCAAGCTGTCCACCAGACCGCAACGTTCGAGTCGGTCGATCATCTCGTTCGCCATCTTCCAATCAGCAGGTGAACAAAGCTCTTTGCCTTGCCTGCCTGCTTCTTCAATGAGAACTGATTGCATCTCCTTGAACTCCTTCGTCAGCTTTGGACGCTTTGACGCACGGGTTTTGTCCGAGCATCGGTCAAGGATAGCATCATCTGATACTACCGAGTAGGTATCGAATGCCTTGTCACGTTCGAATAGAAGCATGTCGTAGAGCGTACCGAAGGTCAGTGCGGGTGACTGAAACTTCAGTTCGCCTTTCATGTACTGGTCGAACTTCGCCATGTCAGTGAGAGCCACCTTCAATGACGAGTACGACAGGTGCGGTTTGTTGTACCGCTCTTGCAGTGCTTGAGGGATATCAATCATTCAAGTACCGATGAACCGTGGACTTTGGAACCCACGTTTGACGAGAAATCTCACGAACCGACATCCCCTTGCTACGGAGGCGACGGATGCGCTTGATTTGACTTGCGTACTTCATGCGGCTACGCTGAGCTTCCTTGCGCTCCTGCAGCTCAAGGTAGATACCTGAGACTGCAAGAACTACAAGGATTCCTGAGATGAAACCGAACAACATCATCGTACAAACTTTTTGAGACCCGCCTTCTGCTTGTCGGTAAGCTGGTCGCCATACTTAGTGACGATGCTATCGAAAGCTTTCTGCTTGTTGGTCTGTGATTTGATGTACGTCACGGCTTTGTCCATGATGTTTTCAGTCGGAACATCGGTGCTCGTTTCTTGCTTGGCAATGGCGTCTTGGACTTCATTAGCTGACGCAATAGACGTGTCGATTCCGATTCCGAGAATTGCCAGTGCACGACCGACGGCTGATGTTTCACAATTTTCGACATAGCTAGTCTTGTTGATGTTCGACGAACCCTTCTCTTCGTGGGCATGACCTTGAGCCACGACGTTGCCGTCTGGCGTAGTGATAGTGCATAAGCACAGGCACTGCGTGTCGTCAATGATCGGGAACTCCGTGCGGATGCCCCACCCATCGTACTTCTTCTCCTGTCGGAAGAACTTGATGCGTTCGTTGACCTCAACGTACTGCTTGCCACGAATGTTCGTGGTCTTGAACTTGTAATTAGACATTTAATTTAGATTGAATTGATTTCTTCTCTTCTATCATCTCTCGAATCATCCTGTCGATGTATGCGATGCGGTCAAGCTTCGCAGTCTCGCTGAAGTATGAATCGACGATGTACTTCGCAGTCTCAAAGAACGTATCATACCCATCCCACACGGCAAGGTTGTCGTCGTGTGTCCGTTTGTAGTGTATGATGGTCGTCCTGTCCTTATCCAAAACATCTGAGGTGAGAGAGTCACCGATGTGCTTGGTAAGTGCTACACCAAATGCAATACGAGGTTGCGTATGCTTAAGGTGTCGTGCCTTCGAATCGTAATCGATACCTATCGTTTTGAAGTATAGGTTCAGGGCTTCACGCCCGTTGTCGATAAGGGTTAGTGGATTGGAATTCAAATTTAGTGAATTAGTCGTAGTTAAACAAGTTTTCCGTGTATTTTTTCTCGAATGTTTGAGTGGATGTCAGCGTACACCTGCATCGCAAGCATCACAGTCTCCATCTTCTCAGACAGGTCGTGTAGCGCACCCTCCATGTCAAGCGGAGTGTACGTCTTGCGTGAAGCGTACTGCGGAATCACCATCTCGTTGGCGTGCTTGCAGTGCTCAATGAACTCACCGAGTCCTGCACTGACAGGCATCTTAGACCATTCAAGAACGTCGAACTCAATGATGTCCTCCATTGCAAACATGCGGGCCAGAGTAACAGCTTTCGAGTCGAAGTCAAACTCGTTGTTGATGTACTTGATAGCTTCTTCGTTAGTCATTGGGGTCGTAAATAATGAACGGCTCGTCGTGGGTACGACGCTTCCATGCCAGTTCAAGACTTGGCGTCACGAAGATTCCTCCGTTGCGGAAGTAGCCGTAGATAGGTTCATTCTGATTTTCAATATCCATACTCCTTTGCTGTTTTGTAAGCTTCAAACATTTTGTGTCCGAGTTTCTCGTAGTTGGGGGCTATGTATGCCTTGCGTCGCGTCTGCGAATCCTCCCATCGTTCGTACTCGGTGACGAAGATGCCCAACAAAACCTCTGCTTGTTTATTTACCATTGGCGATTTGTTTTCCTCTCATTTTAACGGCTTCATAATGCAGTGCCCATAGGTTATCTACGTTGCGCTGACTGATTTTCATCTTCGAGTCTTTCGACTTTCGAATGGCGCTCTGCCCGACCACGATGCACCTTGCGACGAGAAGGAAGAACTCTCTGTTCATCTTGATGGTGACGTAAGGTTTGCTCGACATGATTTCGAACTTGCCATTTATCTTCTCTTGCTTGGGCGCTCTCGATCGGATGAGCGACTTGATGTACTTAATCATTTAATTCTTGTTTTAGTTTGAGTCGCATCTTCGCTTCCCAATCCCTGACCATGCAGTCAAGAATCATCTTGTCTTGCGGGGAAGCTGTCTCTTCGAACCGCTGAAGGCGGGCTTCTATCTCTTGCCATTTCTTATCTAGGTATTCGTCAGTCATTGCTTTGAGTTTCTTGAGAACGTGTAGGTTTCGTTTCCGATTGTGAATGTGAATGTGAAATCTTCGGTGCTCTTGGGTACTTGCACTTGCTTTGGCGGTTGAGGTGTGGGCACGGGGGCGTTAGTCGACGTCACCCCTGTCTGCGCCTTGACCTTCTTGCGAGGTCTTTTGTGTAGCGCCCTATCCACAGTGGCTAGACTACACCCAACCGTCCGTGCGATGACCCTGTGCGTCTCGCCTTTGTCTTTCAAGTCTCTGATGCGAGCGTCTCTTTGGTCGCGCTCTTCTTGTTCTGCGTTTCTTACGTCCATTTTTTCTGCGTGATTAATTATTTCTTTGATTTTTCTTTTGCTGATTCGATACATTTGGTGCATCTCTTCGATGCTTGCTCCCTGAAAGAAGTACTTTCGCCTTATTGCAGTTTCAAGGCATGGAGCTGAGGTACTTGGAATTGTACTCATGATTCTTGGTCGTCAATCCCGTGGATACGGCACTCGAACTCCTTGTCTGCACACAGCCCCCTGAGCGAGTCAATGACAGCATCTTCGGAGTAGTCCCCGCACTTGCCACGCATCCAGTCGAGGTCAAGCTCGTCGTCGAGGTCAATCTCTTTGGTGAAGCTCACCTCGAAGCCACCGACATACTCGCTCTCTTCGACGTTAATTGTCTGCCCTTCAAGCTCCGCGCATGCCGACAGCACACCAGTTTGAATACCCTCACGGAAGATGGCGATAGCTACGTCCTTGGGGATGACGGGCATAGTAGCTCGCTCTTCGAGTTCGCGGTATGCTTGGCATCCGCATGGTCCGCTTGATGCTTCTTTCTCTTTGCGTAGCTTCTGAAGCTCTTCCATGCAGTCCCTCATGCTGTCGTAGTACCCCTGCCCTTGTACTTGTTGTTGCTCTAACTCACGTTCGAGTCTTTTGATTTGGTCAAGGAACCCTGCCTCCCTGTCGATGTGGAACTGCACGGTGTCGTTGAGGTGCTTGATGGTGTTGCCATCGGCAAACGCGCTGTCCTTCATCTCATCAATACGCTCCGCAAGTACGGCGCACTCGCTCTTGAGTTCACCGACCTGATTTTGGAGGGCTTGCTCACGCCCCGTCTGCTCGGATGATTGCTTCTTGGCCATCTCTTGGCGGAACTCCATCGACTCGATGGTTTTGTTGGCAGAGGAGATAGCGTTCTCTGCGTAGCGGATAGCCGCTTCAAGCTCTTGCTTGGATTCTTGTACTGAATTCATTGTATTGAAGTTTAAGTTAGAGAATGTCGTTGTCGTATGCTTTGTCTGTGATAGACCCGTCCGAGTCGATCCACCCGTCCTCGATGAGAGCGCTTGCTGTTCGCCCGTAGTGCCCTTGCATGCTCCAAACCATCTTGTTCGATATGAGTTCTGAGAAGAGTTTGAGCGTTTCTGCGTCGTCCATGAAGCCCATCTCGTAGCTCATGATGCGGTCTATGATGTCAGTCATTTTCATTGTCTTTTGGTTTTGCATTGAAGTTCAAATAATCTTCGGCAGTCATGCCGTAGAGCTTGCGCTCTTCTTGCGTCAGCTCCATAGGGGTGTTCCATTCGTCACTCATCGTCTTCATTGTCTAGTTGGTAAAGGATGTCCAACACGCATTGTAAGTCGTGCTTGATGCCTGCGACCTTGTATGTAAGGTCTTCGATGATTTCTTTTTTAGTCATAGCTGTCAGAGTTTTTGGGTTTAGGAATGCGGAAAGCATGCATCACGTAGTCGTCGATGTCGATGAAGGCGTGGTTGCGGTAGTACACAGCGGAGATGAACTCCGTCAGTTGTTCGAGGCCGTGCTCGTCGGGCTGATTGTCCATCACATCAGAGGACACACGAGCCACCAATGACATGCACAAGGGGAAGTAATCCCATGCAGGGGAGGTGTCTTGTTGGTCCCACGTCAGCCAACACGACTCGGTGGAGTCAGAGCGGTTGGACATATCAAGCTCGATGATGCGGAGCACCTCGACACTAACGTCGTCGCCATACTCTGCCACCCAATCGTCGTGCTCCATGTCTGATGGAACACAGGCGGCGTAGTCCTCGTATTGACGAGTGAGTGTTACCTCAGCCCCATCGTCTTGATGCTCGATACATACACACATTTCATCCTTGCGGTAGTCGTCGAGGATTTGCTTGAGATGTTTCTCTGCGAACCCCCGCTTGGGGAAGAACTCGCAGGTGGTGTCGGAGTACCCTTCGAAGAGTCCTGCGACAGCGTGGATTACTGCATATTGTTTCATGGTTATTGAATTGAAGTTTGTTATCTGATTTCTTTTCCTGTGTCCATATAGAACCAAGTAGGGTCTCCGTATTCGTTCTCACCGACTTGGATTTTTAACCTGTCCACGAAGTTTTCATTAGAATCGACGACCTCGACGTAACATCCGTCGCACTCATCGCACTGCATAATGTAGTCTCTCGTGCCGTCTTCAAAGAAGTCTGATGCGGCAAGACATACGTCGCAAGAATCTAACGCCAAGCAGTGAGGACACATGGTCTTGGCTTTGGTTGGGTCTGATGTAATCATGTTGAATTGAAGTTTTGAATGTTGAAGTGTTCGTGTATATCACCTTCTTCGTAAACTCAGAAGGTGTATATACACTCACACATAAGTAGGCAGAGGAGGATTCGAACCTCGGGGAAATCACTAACGACGCGATGAGTGGAAAACGCCGCCCGACCATCGGGATTCTCTGCCTATATATGCTCGTCTTTCCGAGCCGTCAGTCATTGGCAATCATATCGGTCATGGATTACACACACCCCCCTTCTTGACGCAACCGATTTGACCACATTTCTATGGCTGAATGCCCCACCACACCTGACAAGGTAATGTCGTTTTCTAGCGTCAAGGGGTAATGAAGGGAGGTTGGGATTCGAACACAACTGCCATCCGTAGATGTACGCACCGACTGCGCTCCCTTGATTGAGGTGAGGGGAGGCATGACGTTTCACGCCAACCCCTCGTGGTCAAACTTCAATTAACCAATTCCTCTTCGAGAAGGCCATCCTTGATGATGCCTTCCATGATGTAGTCAATGATGCGGTCAATGATGTCCGCACTATCGCTCCAACTCCCGTACCCTTGAGCATCCAACAGGAACTCTTCGAGTTGCTTGTGCAGGTCTCGTGGGATTTCGTAGCGTAGGTAGTCCACCAACTCTTCGTAGTACGAGTCCATCTCGTACTCATCGTAGTAGCACCCGTCGCTGTCATACGCCTCGCTTGACCTCCACAGGTTGCAGAACCCGTTGTTGTAGTAGTCGTAGCCGATGCGAGAGATGGCACGGAGGGCTTCGGGGAGTCCGTCCTTTGCCTCACCTGACGCAGGGATAAGCTGTTTCCATGCCTTGTTGTACTGCGCTTGGTACTTGCCTTCGTTATCCCAATAGGAGCCGCTTGGCTTGTCTATAATTACCTTAGTCATGGTTGTCTCGTCTTGTTGGTGTGATTTCCATGGTTACATCCCATGTTGCTTGGCAGTCCTCACATTCGAAGTCGTGGCATTGTTGCACCCAACCTCCTGCGGAGTAACCTGTTTCTTGTGAGCCGAGGAAGATTCCCTCGCCGCCACACTTGTGGCACTTATCGTGTTGTGTCATGTAGTTAAGGTTTGTAGGTATTCGATTTCTTCGTCGTGGATTCGGAAGCTGAAGGCCTCCTGAAGGTCAGAGTTCCACACGCTGTCCAACCACACGCCGTGGTCGTCAGGCGCACCCTGCACATGGGAGGCATCAAAACCTCTGTCTTGCAGTACTTTGACTGCTGATTCGCATTGTTCTTGTGTCATGCTTCGATGATTTGAAATTCGTCTGATGTCTTGTTAGCCCATCGCCTGATTTGTCCGAGCATCTTCTCGCACTGCTTCTTCGTGCCGATGTACCAAGTGCTATACTCCGCAAGGGATTGGTTGCTTGTGCTGATTATTCTATGTGTCATTGGTTTTGGATTCGTGATGCGATTGACGCAGCAGCAAACGAAAGGTAAAGGGCTACCAAGTCGGCGTACAGGTCATAGATTTCAGTTCGAGGGTCAAAGTTGGGGTCATCTTCCTGACGTGCGAGGTAGTCCCCCATGATGTTCATAAATTCTTTCATTGTTCTTTGGATTCGATGATTTCAATGATGTGCTCTGCCATCAACTCTTCCATGCGGTCGATGACGTCATCCACTTCGTCCATGGTCAAGCCACACTCGTGACGTAGGTACTTGTCCAACAGCTTGTATGCGCTGTCTGACGTGGTGTGCTTGTGGTTGAAGCAGTTGCTGATTTCGACAATGATGTCGAGGTCTGTGAATGCTGTAATTGTCATTGCTTTGGGGTTTTGAGTCGTCCGTCAACAGCGTCGTTTGCGTAGTCGTCGAGCAAGTTCACGATGTCTTGAACTTGGTCAGGGTTTGGGTTGACCACGTTTGACAGGAGGGAGGCAAAGCCCTTGACGTCATTTGGCACGAGTCGTGCGGCTCGGTTGAGCACGGCGAGGTTCTTGCCGAAGTGGAAGTCGTTGAGGTAGAGCACTGCACGCCCCACAGGTTGTCCAAAGAAGTTGTCCATGATATTGGAGATTTGAAGTTTGAAAAGTTTGAAGTTTGAGAGGGGTCGTATATCACCTTCTTCGTAAACTCAGAAGGTATATATACTCACCTCTCTTATTGGAAGTCCGTTGTCGAGATGCCGAACTCTCGAAGGTCGATGTACACGTCAGCGTCAAACGCATCTGACACCATGTGCACAGCTTCTATGTCCTCCATCGCGGAGAAGATGAGGTATGACATCACGAGTTCCTTGTGGCTCATGCCACGGAATGGGTTGTCTTTCATCGTGCTTCCATTTTGGCTTCCGCCACGTCCAACAAGTAAGAGATGAACTGACCGATGCCAGTCAGGATGATGCCCCACGCCAGTGACATTTGAGCGTACATCAGGAAAGGGGCTGCGTAGGTTACAATGAACTCGTTCATAGTAAATTGAAGTTTGAAAAATTGATACTGACACCAAAGGTGTTTCGGGTATTAAACCCTCATCAGAGTACCTGCTTGACGGACTTGATTGTCCATCCGTCGGGCACAAGGTCGAGTGCCCGTTGCTTGGCATGGTCGAGCGACCACGCCTTGAACGTCATGTCATCCCAGTCGTCGCGGTCACGGCCACGATAGTAAATCATCCTGAACTCCGTTGAAGGGCAGGACTTTGGCATCCAATCGCTCATTGAAGTGCCAAACTTGGGGTAGCGTTCCCACACATTCATGACAAGTCGGCGATTTCTTGTTCGACCATCATCTGCTCATCACATGACAAGCTTGTGAACTCCTCGGAGTTGAAGTAGGCGTCAGCCCCGAACACTTGGTACATGTCCACCATGGCTTGCAACTTGGCGATTCTCGCCTCAACATTTGAATTTTTCATTGGAAATGAATTTGAAGTTTGACATAGACACCCTCTGCCCCCTGCGTCAGCGACCCAGCAGTGACCCGTGGCTTACACGTGATACGGGATGGAGCGTTGGTTACGTCGAGGTAGCTATCCTCGATTTCACCGAAGGTGTTTCGCGCATTCAGCGCTCATCAGTATGTCTGATACAGACACCCCGAAGGGTGTTTCGTCCATTGAGGACTCATCAGTGTACCTGTGGCATCACATACCCAAGTGGGCTTCGAGTTCTTCGTCGAGGTGGTGCTTGAGGATGTACTTCCTTGCGTCCTCGTCGTCACCTAACGCCCTGTAGACGTCTACACTTGTCATGTAACCTGAAGCGATGACGCAATCGATGATGTCTGAAACGTTTGACATGATGGTTGAATTTTGAAGTTTGAATTTCGAGTTAGAGAGAGGGGTCGTATATCACCTTCTTCGTAAACTTCAGAAGGTGTATATACTCCCCCACTCATGGGTTAGCAAGTTGGGTCGAATGGCAGGTCAGAGAAGCAAACTTCGTTTGCCGTGGGTGTCACATCTGACGCCATCATGACGGCCAAGGTAGCGGTCAACTGCTCCAACTTGGCTTCCAAGGAAGCTACGCGGTCATCTGACGTCACCTTCATGGGTGCGGCCTTCGGCATGACGACAGCTTTTTTGACTGCCTCGGCTTTCCGCTTGGCTCGGCTTTCAGCCCCTGTGTGACGTGACACGTCCTGAGCCGCTTTCCGAGCCGCTTCGACTGAAGCCTTCGGCTTCCGTGTGGATGGTGTGACAGGTGTGTCTGCCTTGCCGTGGAAGGCCTTTTCTTGCTTGTCAGCTACTCTAGTAGCTGCAGTGGCTTTGCCAGACTTTTGCTTCCGCTTACGCTTCTTCGAAGCGTTCTTCTTGGTGGACTCCAAAGAGTCCAAGTACGCCATCAGGTCACGAACGGCGGCTTTCGCCTCCTTGACTCGACCTTCGGTCGTTGAGAAAGATGCAGCGTTCACTGCTGACTTAACTGCTTTCAGCAGTTCTACTCGGTTGGTTTGATTGTTCATCGTAGATGAAGATTTGAAGTTTGACTCGGCTCGACTTTCGAACCGATGGTCCAAAGGTAAGGCGATGGGTTTCTTACTTCCAAATTTTTGAGGGACTAATTCCATGCGCGATTTTACCTTCGGTAAAACAGGCGCGAAGAATTTGTGTGTGCGCGTAAGGCACTGCGCTGTGCAGTGTGCCGTGATGCAGTGTGATGCGTTGCAGTGTGGCGTCATGGCGGAGGGGTTTCGGGTTAGGCCGTAAGGGGGTATGGGGATTGTCCTCAAAGAGGAAACATCGGTGTAACTCTCAGCTGTACCGCTACTTCACCTGACACCACGTAACCTGCTCAGCACCAGTCAGTTACGAAAAGCTGGAATGTATGCGCAAAATGCGACGTGTATCGTACCCACGGGGTTGCGTAATGCGTTTCGGGTGTGCGTGCGTAACGCCTATAGGTACGTATAATCCCACTACTCCCTATAACACCCTCAAATTTCAAAGCTGGTTCGCCCTCGATCGGCTCACACTCGCTTGATGTAGAGGCACTCAAGCTGTTCTAAAACAATAAGTTAGACTCATTTACTTGATCTATTACTCTAACTGAATTCTATGTCAGAAATCTGCTGTAACTTCGCCTCGAAGCAAACGAGAAAGAGAAGCTTCTTAAGTAAATAAGGGAAAAGCTTCTAAGCAGTCTTAGGAAATGTTAGAACATTTCAAAGCTGTTACTTTATTGCTGAATTGGCGCAAGAACTATCTTGTTATATTTGCAACATGAAAGCAGTAAAGAAAGCCTCAACTGGCGCGATCGTGAATGGTGATCCTAAATACATCAAAACCAAAAAGAAGCTGAAGCAGGAGAAAGAAACTCCGAAGGCTTTTACCATGACCATTACCCCAAAGGACCCTAAGATGAACCTCCCTGGAATGACTAAGGTTCTGCAAGAGCTTGGTCTTGTAGCAGGCGGTAAGGATAAGATGGCATTCACCAAGACGAAGACTAAGAAATCCTAAACGCTTATATTTGCATCATGAGAGCACAAAAAAATTACGACAATATGTTCCTGGGCGGTCTCGTAGATAAAGCGAAGGGATTCGCTGAAAAGAGACCTGGAATGGCCAAGGCTATCGGTCTGGGCGGAGGCATGCTTCTGAATAAAGCGATCGGCAATAAAGGAGCTGGACTCTTCTCAAAAATGTCTGGCGCTGGTCTGATGGGTATGCTCGGAGAGCATTTGCGACAGCGTCGTAATGCAAATCAGAATATCGAAGTGCCTCAGGCTGAGTACGGAGCTATGGTCAAGAAGTACCGTACTGGAGGGATGATCTATGCAGAAGATTCAGATCTCTTGCAAACAGAGAAAGATAAGAATGGAACTTCAGGAAATGGAGGCGAGCTTAGGACTCCAGAAGGTAAGAAGATGAGAAAGGTTGGGGACCTTCTCAGAACGCTTGAAGCGATCGAGACACCAGAGGTCTACCCAGAAGACATCGCTGAGGACTTCGTTGCTGTTCGCGGGGCTGATGACAGAAGAGAAGAAAGAGTGGCGGCCATTGAAGGTCGGGGAATCGGAAGATCTCTTGATGACCCAAGACTTGCTCAACCTATGAACTTCGAGGTTGACGGAGAGAGATTTACGCTGGAAGGCGTTGAGCTAGGAGGCTACGACGAGGAGAAGGGAATTATGAACCCTAACGTCATTACGCTTCCTGCTGAGATATACGACATGATGGAGGAAGGAGATATCAGCGAGGCCGACCTTGGACAGGTTCTTTCCGTATACTACGGTCGTCAAGGCGATCAGAGAGGTTCCAGCTCAAAAATCACAACCAGACCCAAGTTCATAAGAGGAGAGGATCCTGAGGGCGATGACGACGACTTCAGAAAGGGAAGGCCTCCTCGCAACAGAAATCGAAAGATTAACCTCAACTGGCCAGAGTTTAACTTTCCTAAGCCCGAACCTAGAAGTGTAACAAGGTACTCAAGGGGTAGTAACGCTCCAAACAAAATGAGGCCTTTGTTCACCCCAGGTCAGCACAGAAGAATAGGGAGAGGATCTTAATCCTCCTCCCTTGTCAAGAAGAACTCCACACCCATAACGATGTCTTCGTCGTCCTGGGGCGCTACGAAAGAAAAGCTCTGACCAGAGAATCCGTCCATCGACACAATGGCTGTGTATTGCTGGCCTGAAATGATGTCGTCGAAGCGACACGTTCCGTCCATGTCTGCTGATTCAACCCGAGTCACCCCGAAAGAGGACTGCAGAGTTACGTGTGCCCCCTCCATAGGCATGATCGAAACGTCGTCGTAGATGTAAGTGAACAGTGTCACGTCGCCTTGAGCGACGCAAGTGATGCAAGACAAGAGGAAAGCGAAAGTTGCAATGTAATTACGCATGATTGTTGATTTGAATTTTGTAAATTTGTTCGTTGCTGATCTCATTGTAAGGAGGAAAAACAATTACCTCCAAACATTTCGGCAAGAAAATTTCAAAAAAAATGCAACTATCTGAAAACCTGACGCTTAGAGAGTGTACCAAAAGCATCACCGCATCGAGGCTCGGCATAAACAACACACCAGATGAATGGGAAACAGAGAATCTTAGACAGCTTGCGCGATACGTATTTCAACCTCTTAGGGAAGGTCTCGGAGTTCCTATATACGTGTCGAGCGGGTATCGTTCGCTTGAGCTCAACACTGCGATCGGCGGCTCAAGCCGTAGCCAGCATATTCAAGGAAGAGCACTCGACCTGGACGCAGACGTTTTCGGAGGTACGACAAACGGTGACATCTTCCGCTATATACTCAACTGCATCGAATTTGATCAGCTCATTTGGGAGTTTGGTGACGAAGACAATCCTGATTGGGTTCACGTTAGCTACGTCCATGATGGCGATAATCGTGGTCGTGTTCTCAAAGCTGTTCGGGATGATAAAGGCCAGGTCGTCTACAAAGTGATGTTCACTTAAGACTCTAGTCTTCTGTAAAAGGCCTGCACCAACATGCGGGCTTTTTGCGTTATAGCATAGCGTACTCTATAGTTCATCTTGGTCTCATCACGAAACAAGTGATCCTCTCTTGTGCTAGAGGGGGTCAGCTTATCGAAGTGCTTGTATACGAGCTCAGCCCGTTGCAAGGGGAACAGAATGCGGTTGCCGAAGTTCTTCTTATTGAACCCGTACTCGTCTGCTGCGTAGTTAATGGTCCAGAACTCTTTGTCATACGCCCACAGCAGGAACTCAAGGTGGCTGAAAGATATGCCGTTGTCCTCGCAGAACATAGTGCGGGTGGACCTGAGATGCTTTAAGTAGTTGTTGTTGATGTACCTGTCGTCGAGGAACGACACCTCCCTGAACAATCTCTTCTTTCGAACTTTCGTTTTGGGCATGAAATAATTTGTATCTTAGACAAAAATAAGCTATGAACTACGAAGATGTTGAATTCCTGTCAGAGCTTTACACTAAGATACTCGAAATCGAGAACTTGGTTAAAGAGAGAGGGTACGAGAATAGAATCATGTCAGCTATCGTCGTAGGACTCATGGATGAAATTGAATCCGCCGAAGACGAATCAGTAGAGATGAAGTCGCTGTTTAGTTACAACCTAGACTCTAAAGACGAGCTCGACATCGTAGTCGATCTCATGAGGGAGACCTATGAAGACAACACAGACAACGACCTTAGAGACATGCTGGGAGACCTCGGCATATCTCTAAACTAATGCAAGAAGGATACGTAAGAAAGATCGTCATAGGCCACGATCCCAAGAATGGAATGGCCTACTACATCGGCATGAGAGCTGGTGATGGAAAAGTGTCTGCTATCGCTCTAGATACAGAATTTCTTCATAAATTTGGAACAACTAGGTACTTGGTGTATGTAGAGAAAGAGAACGAGACGTTTCTCTGGAAGAGCATAAACCAGATGCCTACTATAATTGAATACGACTTAAACTTTTAACTATGCGAACATTTGATCTGTTTGTCGTAGAAATCGACAAGCCGATTAATGACACAGTCACCACCAAGGGTGGCCTGGAACTGTACGTCGACAATCGGTTCAAGGAGTTCGAGAACAGGGTGAACGAAGGCCCTGTGGTCTCCACCCCCTTCAAATACGACACTGGAGTCGAAGAGGGCGACACGCTGTACTTCCACCATCACGTCGTGATCAATGGTGGGCAGCCGCTCACTGGTCATGAGAACCATTATCTCATCCGCTGGAACGACGAAAGCACCGTGGCCAACCAAGCGATTGCGTGCAAGAAGAAAGATACCGACGAAGTAATCCCTCTTGGCGGATGGGCAATCCTCGAAGACTTAGATAAGCCAGAGGAAGAGGAGAAGGGTAAGGACGAGATCGTACTCGTGAAGCTTAAAGAAGCACCCACCAAGACAGCTCGTGTTGCTTTTGATAGCCCTGGCATGCAAGAACTAGGCCTGAAGGTTGGCGACGTTGTCGGATTCAAGAAAGGCATTGACTACAGATTCAAAATCGATGGCAAAGAATACATCCGCATCCCCCAAGACTACCTCGACTACGCAGAAGTTTGAGACGGTAAACGCAGCCGAGCGCCTGATGAACAGCATGCAGGTGGCTATCGATAACATGATCGATGAGATCAAGAAGCCTGTAGATCCAGAAGCTGGTGGATCAGCTAGAAAAGCAGAACTACAATCAATTAAACAAACCGCAATAGATTGCAAGGAGCTCATCATTGAGCGACAGAAGCTAGAGCAGATGGTAAAACAATTAAGAGACAATGGCCAAATCGAAGAAGACAAAGACTACTCAGGAGGATTCGCAGAAAGATTCTCAAAGTAAACAGTACTGGTGGAAGAACATGACGATCACCGAAGACGACGTAAAGAGATATAAGTTTTGGGAAGACATGTGGAATGGTGAGTACGAAAGCTGATGAAGTTCATCTGTTCTCAGTGCTCAGCGTGTTGCAGGTCAGTAGGCATGATGGACCCAGAGGTCCACGGTCTGCCATCCAAAGCTGACGGTAGCTGCGCACACCTCGTCGGGAACCTGTGCTCCATACACGAAGACAGGCCTGATATATGTAGGATAGAGAAGCTCAGAAACAAGAAACCAGATCAAACAGTAAAAGAATACTACATAGAAGCAACCAAAGCATGCCACACGCTTATCGATCTACACGGAATGGACGAAGCCTACAAAGTAGATATCAGCGAATACGACTCAATGGATGATGAGTAATCGGCGAGTATCTCCTCAAGCTTATACCTTGTAGAAAGAGTAATCGGTCACATGCGGGTTCAAGCCCCGCCTCGCCGACCATGCCCTCGTAGCTCAGTTGGATAGAGCATTTGCCTTCTAAGCAAACGGTCACAGGTTCGAATCCTGTCGGGGGTACTAAATTTACAACCATGGCAGAATACATTTGCAAGTGCGAAGAAGCACACGAAGAAAACAAGAGCGGAGTCACCATCAGGTTTGGTGAAGACGGCGCTTACCACGACATCAAGTGTCCGTGCGGAAAGTACATGGAGCTTAAGAACCCAAAGACAGGGGCACCTAAGCTTGGTCGAATGGATAGTCTCGGCAGAAGCTACTGATGTCTGTTCTCGTAGACATAGATGGATACGAAGATAAAGGGATTAAGATCGACCCTAACGGTTCGGAAGGTGAGGCTATTGAACTCCATGGGCTTCTTGTTGTCCTCCCGAAAAAACCAAAGCGATCTGAAATACTCTTCCATGACCAGCCAAAGGCTATGCAGATGTGGCGACGCATTCCTATGCCCAAAGAGCTGCAAATGGTTAGAAGTATGGATGAGTGGTTCGAGAACCCTCCCGAGTTTAGAAAGAAGTTTTCTGGTTACATCGAGAAGGAGTTTGAGCGCAGGCGCAACGGTGTTTGGTTTTACAATCATGGCGTCCCTACGTATATTACGGGAAGGCACTACATGCTCTTACAATGGTCCAACATCGATATCGGCGCCCCGTATTATCTTGCGTTCCAACGTGAAATCTTTATCCACATGGCTGCGTGCGAAGCTGATCCCCGTTGTGTCGGTCAGCTTTATACTAAGTGTCGCCGTTCTGGGTATACTAATATCTGTTCTTCTGTTCTTGTTGACGAAGCTACGCAGGTTAAAGACAAGCTTCTTGGGATTCAGTCGAAGACTGGTAAGGATTCTCAAGAGAACATTTTCATGAAGAAGGTCGTTCCGATCTTCAAGTCATACCCGTTCTTTTTCAAACCCATCCAAGATGGTACAACTAACCCGCGCATGGAGTTGGCTTTCCGCGAACCATCCAAGCGAATTACGAAGAATAACAAGACGTCATACAAAGGTGACGCTCTGAACACGATCATCAACTGGAAGAATACCACGAATAACGCATACGACGGGGAGAAGCTACACATGCTATACCTGGATGAGGCGGGTAAATGGGAGAAGCCAGTTGACATACGAGAGGCATGGCGAATTGAAAGAACCTGCCTTATTGTCGGTAAAAAGGTGGTTGGCAAGGCTCTTGTAGGGAGTACGGTAAACCCAATGGACAAGGGCGGAAACGAGTACAAAGTCCTTTGGGAAGACTCTAATCCGAATGAACGCAATGCAAATGGTAGGACTAAAAGCGGACTCTATCGCATCTTTATACCAGCTTACGATGCCCTCGAAGGTTTCTTTGATCGCTATGGTAATCCCGTTACCGAAGACCCTGACAATCCCGTTGAAGGTATCGACGGTGAGCTCATCGAAACTGGGGCGAAGACGTACCTGAAGAATGAGAGAGACAGCCTCAAGGATGACGCCTCTGAACTGAACGAAGTTGTCAGGCAGTTCCCCTTTACAGAGGAAGAGGCTTTCAGGGATAGCATCGAGGGGAGCCTGTTCAATGTGGGCAAGATCTACCAGCAGATAGATCACAACAACGACCTGTATCCAAACCCTGTGGTCAGGGGTAACTTCATGTGGAAGGAGAAGGACAAAGAGGTTATATTCTCTCCTGATCCTAACGGTAGGTTCCACGTAGCTTGGCAGCCTGCCGCTGCAGACAGAAACAAATTCATCGATGAACGCGGAAAGAAAAAACCTGGGAATAGCCACATTGGTTGTGGCGGTGTTGACTCTTATGACCTCGATCAAACTGTTGACGGAAGGGGGTCCAAAGGAGCTTTACATATGTACAACAAGTTCAACATGCACGCCCCCGCAAACATGTTCGTTGTTGAGTATGCTTCCCGACCTGACCTCGCCAGCATTTTCTACGAAGACGTCCTTATGTGTGCCTTCTACTACGGCTATCCACTCCTCGTGGAAAACAATAAGTACGGCATCGTAAGATACTTTGAGTCAAGAGGTTACGATGGCTACTTAATGGATAGGCCAGCCCACTTAGCCTCTTCTAGTTCTAAGGCGAATGTCAAGACGAAAGGCATCCCTTCGAACTCGCAAGACGTAATTCAATCTCACGCGCAAGCCATTGAGACTTATATCCACGATCACGTAGGAGAGAACTCAGAGACAGGGGAGATGGGTAAGATGTATCTTAACAGAACTCTTGAGGATTGGATAGGCTATAAGATCTCAAACAGAACCAAGTTTGACTTGACCATTAGCTCGGGACTGGCTCTTCTTGGATCACAAAAAGTCAAAGCGGAGAAACCCAAGTCTAACTTCAACGAGAAGAAATTCTTTAGGCAGCATAAGATAAAACACTGGCACTCGTAATTTTAGTATATTTGCGCTAATGTACGGGGACAATAAACCAACTAAAAAAGGATTTCCCAGTCCTCTTGAAACAAGAGAGGTCAAAGAAAGCAACTCCTATGGCCTTCAGTATGCGAAGGCTATTGAGAATCAGTGGGGAACTCTCGATAGGGAGAACACCCTGATGAGGCGCAGAAGGGATACCTTCCTTAAGAACCGAGCTTACGCTAACGGAACTCAAGACACCGCTATCTATCGTCAGCTCCTGACTAGCATGGACCCCAACAACGGGGATGGCAGCTTCCTTAACCTGGATTTTACTCCAGTACCTATACTCCCGAAGTTCGCTAGAATTGTAGTGAACAAGATTCTCTCTAGAGAACCGTACCCAAACCTAGAGGCCGTCGATCCTCTCTCTTCTTCTGAAAAGGATAGAGAGCGCAAGAAGATGGAGGCTCTCATCGAAGCCAAGAAGGATCTCAAAGACATCAAGGACAAGACTGGTGTAGACGTAGCTAATGTCGAATCCCTGCCAGATACTCTTGAGGAGGCGGAGATCTTTATGGGGAACAATATCAAGTCCTCTTCTGAGATCGCTGCTCAGATCGCAACCAACATGACGCTTCAGTGGAATGACTTCCACGATTCTATCTACAGGAGATCCGTAAAGGATATCGTAGATCTCGGCATGGCTGTTGTCAAAAGAAGCAACGATCCCAACTACGGCATTGTCACTGAGTACGTTGACCCTATCGACTTCGTGCACAATGAAGTGAAAGACCCTTCGTTCGGGGATATGATCTACGCAGGTCACATCAAGCGGATGCCTATCCATGAGCTTAAGAGATTGGCTGGGGATCAGTTGACCGAGGAGGACTATAAGAAGATTGCCGACACAGTAAAGTCAAAGAGCCAGAATAAGTCTCATAGAATGTCTCAGTCTACCTACGATCCCGAAACGAATCGTAGTCACTACGGGTATGACGAGTTTATGGTTGACGTTCTTGAGTTCGAGTTCTTGTCCGTTGACAAGATGTACTTCGAAGAGAAAGAGAGCAGGTACGGTAACGTAGGCTTCTATGCCAAAGAAGAAGGCTATAAGGCCCCAGAGAATTCTGTTTACAGACGTGAGGTCAAGTGCCTTGAGAACGAGACTGTCTACGGAGGTTACTACGTGCTTGGATGCGATAAGCTCTTCAGCTACGGCATGAAGACCAACATCCCTAAGAACCTCTACGACCTTTCAAAGGCAAACCTCTCTTACTCTGTTGTCGCAACGAACATGGACAACATGATGCCTAAGTCTATGGTGAATAGCTGCATCGGGTTTGCTGACCAGCTCCAGCTTACGCACCTTAAGATCCAGCAGGCTATCGCTAAGGCTAAGCCAGATGGCATCATCATTGACATCGAAGGTCTGGAGAATGTCCAGCTCGGAAAGGGTGGAGAGTTGCAGCCATTGGAGCTCCATGACATCTACGAACAAACGGGTGTATTTTACTACAGAAGCAAGAACCCAGAAGGTGGATTCCAAAACCCACCGATCAGAGAGATCGGGAATGCTGTTCGTAACATCAATGAATTCATTGGGTTGTACAACCACTACCTGCGCCTCATCAGAGACACCACAGGTATCAATGAGATGATGGATGCTTCTACGCCTAAGGGGGATACTCTCGTGGGTGTTCAGCAGCAAGCAATCGCAGCTGGTAACAATGCTATCTACGACATGACGCACGCATCCATTGTGCTCTTTAAGAAGGTGTGCTCTGACATCGTCAAGTGTCTGCAGATCCTTCCAGTGGGTAGCGTCATTTACGAGGCATACGCTAACGCTGTAGGTGAGGCTAACATGGAGGTGCTCTCTTCATTTGATGACCTGCCTATGTACAACTTCGGTGTGCGTATCGTTAAAGAGATGGAGGATGCTGAGCGTCAGTACCTTGAGCAGAACATCCAGGTAGCCCTTGCTCAGAAAGAACTCGACATCGAAGATGCCATTGCTATACGACAGCTTAAAGACGTGAATCAAGCCGAGAGGCTTCTCATTGTTCGCAGAGCGAAGCGTATGGCTAGAGCCCAGCAAATGGCTATGCAGAACTCTCAGCAGCAAGCTCAGATCCAGCAGCAGTCAGCTCAGGCAGCTTCTCAGGCGCGTCAGCAAGAGCTTCAGATGGAGGCTCAGCTTAAGGCGCAAGAACTGCAAATGAAAGCTCAGCTCGACATGCAGATGGAGCAGGTTAAGCACCAGTTCCGTAAGGAGATCGAACTTATCAGAGCTCAAGCAACTCTCGGATTTAGAACAGAAGAGCAAGAGTTCAAAGAGAAGCTCGAAGTTCTCAAAGAGGATCGAAAGGACGAGCGCGTCGAGAAGCAAGCAGTGGAGCAAAGCAAGCTTATCTCTCAGAGAAAAGGAGAGAGATCAGAGCTCACAGAGGGTCCTGAGACTCAAGTCGGTGGGCCTCAAAACGTAGATGATATCGTTAAAAACATTATTGAGCAGGGCGCTTGACGCACTAAAAACAATCATAAAAAAGATAATGGCTAAAGTAAACCTAGATATAGCGCCCCGCCTAGACATTGTGTGTAAGAGAGGGGACTCGTTTAAGTTGGTAGTTGATTTTCAGACGCCAATGCCACTTGACACCTCAGCTACTTACATCCTGAAGGTCGCAGAAGATTCAGAGGCGTCTCCGTTGAGTGCTACGTTTACCTACGACATTACTAACGGGGAGGCTTCTAACTCTAAGCTTACTATCGAGGCCACTTCTACGGTTACCCTCGGCATCGAGCCAGGTCTTTACGTTTACGACCTACAGGTTACAGACACCAACGCTGACGTCTTCCCTGCTGTAGGAGGCGCCCCTTACGAAGCAACTCTACTTTACGGAACGTTTAGGGTGAATGACGACGTCAACATCTCCTGATTCTCCTTTAGTATATTTGCAGTATGAGTAGTCCAACGGTAATTGTAAACTCCACCCCAGTAGTCAAAGTTAGTTATGGACTGCCAGGAATTGGGGTTCCTTCAGGCGGGATAAAGCCACAAGTATTAAAGAAAAGTTCAAGCGCTGACTATGCCACCGAGTGGGGTGACGTAGAGGTTTTGATGCTTGACAGAACTGATCTGACGTTCACAGGAACGCTCTCTAAAGGAGATCCTGTCTACATCAACTCAAGCGGACAGATCGCTGCTTGTGACGCTGCTGATGCAGCTACGCTCCCTCCCGTTGGGTTGGTTGCTGGAGATGTTACTGATCCAGAAGATGACGTAGATGTTATCCTCGTCGGTGCTCTGATTGACGCTAACACTGCGACTTTCTCTGTCGGTGACAGACTGTATGTCGCAACAGGCGGAGGGATTACCGCTACCGCTCCTAGCGGAACGGATGCTTCTTACTCTGTCGGGGTTGTTTCTAAGGTAGATTCTACCGAAGGGATCATCTCAGTTTACGTAGATGGGAGCAACAACACTTTCGAAGGGTTGGCTCAGAATCAGATCTGGGTGGGTAACGCTAACGGTGTGGCTACTCAATACACACACCAGCTCAGCACTCTTATCGATGTTGACTCTAGCATGTCTCCTTCTGCAAATGATTTCCTTAGATACTCTGGAACTCAGTGGGAGGCGTCTTCTGCGCCGTTCACTTTCGCTGACATCACTGGGTTGGATCACTTGCCGCAAGGACATGTGTACGTCGGTGATTCAAGCAACTTGACTTCAACGACAGATACGATCTACGTAGACGTCGCAAACAGCAGAGTCGGGATTGAAACTACATCTCCGCAAGAAGCGCTGCATGTAGATGGGAGAATAAATCTTAGTGCGGGCGGTGTTAACCAGAAGTATATCCTTATTGGAACAGAGCTGCCCAACTCGTTATTTAATGGTGCTGTAGGTATTGGCGAAAGGGTGTTTCAAAATTCTACAAGCTCGAGCTTTGCAGTTGCTATCGGCAAAGAAGCGGCTCAAAATGCAACGGGAAACAAAAACATTGCGATAGGTCAAAGAGCAATGCGAGGGGGTTCTGGTTCGACTGGTTCCTACAATATATCCGTGGGGGCTCAGACTATGCTGAGCCTTACAGACGGCTCATATAACACCGCAATGGGCCAATCCGCTATGCAATCCTTAACTAGTGGTGAATTCAATGTGTCCTTGGGTGCGTACGCTGGTTTTCTATCTACTACGGCGTCTTACTCAACCTATGTAGGAGCTCAGTCTGGCTATCAGACTTCTGGGGGGAATAACGTGGCTGTCGGATTCAACGCTCTAAACGGCACATTTAACCAATCTACATTCGAGAATACTGTAGCAGTCGGTTACGAGGCTCTTAAAGTTCTCACTACAGGCGCAAGCAATACTGCTATCGGTTATGAAGCCTTGCATGATTTAACCACTGGTAGTTACAACACTGTGCTTGGTTATCAAGCTGGTAATGACTTGACTACTCAGAATGAGAATACGCTGATAGGTTATCAGACTTCTGGTGCTGTTAGTGCGACTGCTGTTGGAGTGCTCGCATCAGCGGCTGGGGTTGGCTCAATAGCTTTAGGGGCAGTCGCAAGCGCTAATGCAATCTCTACTGTTGCAATCGGGACGTCGTCGCGTTCTGAAAGCGTTGGTTCTGTAGCAATCGGACGTCTTTCTAGAGCCCACGAAAGAGGCGTGTTTGTTGGGTATGACACTGGTAGATACAACAACGGTGAGGGGAATACTGTCATCGGTTATGAAGCTGGAACAGGCTCCACTCAGCAGCCAGGATCTACGTACAACTACAACGTCCTTCTTGGTTACAGAGCTGGGCACCAGCTTGAAACGGGTTCTGGCAACGTATTCATCGGGTATGGAGCAGGGAGCTCTACTTTGTACGACAACCACAGACTCCGTATCAGTGGCCAGTCACTCGGCGTGCCTAACGCAACCGATCTTATCTACGGGGAGTTCGACAACGAGTTCGTTAAGATCAATGGGGACTTAGAGGTTAGAGATGACATCGTCAGCTCAAACAACGAAGACATCACCATCATCCCAGATGGCACAGGTCACGTCTTGCTCGGTAACTACGAGTTCGATACAAACCAAACTCTAGCCCCTGCGCTTGACAGATACATTCTTACGTATGATGCGAACACAGAAGAAATCTCTCTTCAAGAGAACCCAGCACTTGAGGGAGAGCTAGATGTTAATCTTGTTGTAGAGACGGTAAAGAACGACACTGCAAACACGCTCAACAAAGGTACTGTAGTGTACATCACTGGTGAAGATGTTGACGGCAACACTACTGTTGATGTAGCTAACAATACTGATGAGACTAAGATGCCTGCTGTTTTCGTTCTCAACGAAGATATCGCAGCTGGAGCTACTGGTCAGGCTGTTTTCTCTGGGCTGCTTGATGCAGTGAACACTGCTGGATTCAGTGTCGGCGATGTTGTATATGTTGGAAATAACGGAAACTTTGTAAGCGAAAGGCCCGAGAGCCCTAACGTTATTCAAGAGATTGCTATTGTAGCCAACGTGAGCGCTACAGATGGGAAGGTTTACGTATCTAAAGATGTTAAAGAAGACCCAGAAAAAATTCACTTCCCAGTTCGTAATGACGAAGGGGCGACTATACCCGCAGGAACTCCTATCTACTCTAAGGGTGAGATTGGAGGAAGTGAGAGAATTCTAGTAGGTATCGCAGACGCAAGCGATCCAACAAAGATGCCTGCCATAGGTATCGCTACAACAGAACTTACGACTACGGGCGCAGATCAAGATGGTCTTGCCATTATGGTTGGAACTTACAACACCAACATCAGTGGCTTTACAGGGCTTGCAAATAACGACGTGTTGTATGTTGCCAGCGGCGGAGGGCTGACAAAAGACAAACCAACTGGCTCTAACCTCATTCAAAACGTTGGTATAGTCCTAAAGACGAACGGAACAACTTGTCAAGGCCTCAAGGTGTCGTGCATTGGCCGTACTAATGACGTTCCTAACATCGCCACAGGAAACATCTGGGCGGGTAACGCAAACGGTGCTGCTCAAGCTACAGACACAGCTTATATAGACATTGCTAACGGAAGAGTTGGTATCGGCACTACATCTCCTACTCAGGCCCTCCATGTGAGTGGCTCAGGAAACAATATATACATTGACGACGGCAACCTAGTTCTGAACGCAGCAAACGCTGGTAAAGTAAACTTCGGTGTAGCTGGGGAGATGGGTGCGAGTAATACAGGAAACACAGTAACACTTCAGAAAAGCGGAAACACCAATAAGTTTGTGTTTGGTACGCAGAACGGAGCATTGACCATTCGGGACGACGCCACATCCGCTTACACAGTAGTCGAAAAAGAGGCTATTAAAATAAATTCTTCAGGAGACCTCAAGTTCCTTCAGCACAGCGGTACTACAAACAATGACGGAAAGGTTCTTAATTGGAGTAACTCGATTTCTTCAGTAGCCAGTGTGAGAGGCGTGGTCAGTGTTGCTGGAGACTTGAGGGTTAACGACTACTCTTCTGGATCTGCCGTTGAGGTTGCCAGACTAGGTAATGACGGGGTTCTCAGGTTCTGGGAGGGAGCCAACTACGTAGGCCTGAAGGCTGCTTCAGCCATGACCTCTGATGTAGAGTTTGTCCTTCCAGCTACCGACGGTACGCCAGGTCAAGTGCTCACGACAGACGGTAGCGGCAACTTGACTTTCGCTACATCTGTTTCTGCAGACACCAACATTGCGAACACCGACCTTACTCTAGATAATGATAGGGTACTTCAATTAGACAACTACGATTTTTCAATTAAAGATGGAGGTCTTACTAGACTAGGTTGGAACGACGCTGCTGGAGCATGGAGTATGGTAGGTAGCCTTGGGATCACTGGTGATTTAGCTCTCACTGGAAACTTCTCTCAAGTAGGAAATACAACACACACAGGTTCTTTTGAGGTCAGAAGCTCAAGCAGTATTACCGCTGGCGCAATCAGTATTGCTGATAATGATAACAGCAACACTGTAACTATTGCCGCTCCTTCTACGCTATCTAATGATCTTACCTTCGTGCTTCCGTCTACTGACGGGCAGTCAGGTCATGTCCTTCAAACGGACGGGTCAGGTAATCTGTCATTCGCTGCTGGAGGTACTGGAACAGGAGATAACCTAGCCACCGCTGACCTGACTCAAACATCAGGTCAAAGCAGAACCTACACCACGGCTAGCTCCAACCTTTTGACGTTCGAGACTTCTACGACTACCCCAGCCTTCATAAGAATCGAAGACTACGGAGATGCCACTGACACTCTAAGCTTCCAGGCTAATCCAGGAAGAATCAAGTTCAAGGCTACAAACAACGCTGTGTCTGGCGCTATATCCCTTAAGGAGGCTACAAATAATGGAAACGACTACATAACTATTCAAGCGCCATCTTCGCTAAGTTCGCCTGTCACTCTTACACTACCTAATTCAGACGGTGATGCCAACCAGGTTCTCAAAACAGACGGGTCGGGTAACCTAGATTGGGTTGATCAGACAACAATACCAGCCCTCAACATAACACGGGTAGCTGGTACTGGAGGCTTGGGTGAAGTCCCCTTTTACAGCAGTAACAACCTTGTTCTTGACAGTGATGCTACTTTCAGATTTAGTGGTGGTACACTTTCTACCCCTAAACTAAATTCTGACCAGATCCCTCAAGTTAGACCGACTTCGACATCTGCTGTAGGCACTTACGGTGGTAATTCGGAGACGATATCCAAGATAGGGACTGACGTAAGTGTAGTTGCTGGAAAGGTTTATAACCTTGCTGGAGGCTCATTCACAGAAACTGATGCTGAGGCAGAGGCTGACTCAAAAGGATTGCTTGCTGTAGCCTCAGCTACAGGAACCACCAACGGTACCGACATGGTGCTTAAGGGGGCCGTGAAGCTGTCTACCAATGCGGCATTCAGTGGCGCCAGCATCGGCGATCCAGTTTACTTGAGAGGAGCAGATGGCTCACAGTCCAACAAGGGAACACTTACAGCTACCCCTCCATCTACTCCAGGTGACATTGTTAGAATTGTGGGCTACGTTACAGACCCAGCTAATGGCATTGTGTACTTTAACCCAGACAGCACTTTCATTGAAGTATGAGTGTAAGCAAAATAAACGGTGTTACTTGGAGCGGCATCTCTAAGGTTAATGGTGTAGCTAAAGCCAACGTCGCAAGAGTTATCTCCTGCCTCGTTACTGCAGGTGGCGGTGGTGGCGGCGGTTCTGTTTCAACTAAGTCGGTTGTCTACGATGGTGTTGACGCAACTACTTTGATTACAAACCAACACACTTTTAGTACCATACTTTATAGGTCTGCCTACGACAAAGCCACTATTTCTATCTGGGTTAATCTTGACGGGGTTACTGACACTACTGAGCAAAACATATATGCATCTAGTTTTGTCAACGGGCCGATAGCCACCAGAGACTTTTTGAGAATAAAAAGAACTTCAACAAACAACCCAGCGAATGTTGTGGTTTTTGCAAATAACGCTTCAATAGATGATAAAAACTCAGTCCACAACGCAGCGTTTTGGAAGCAGGTTCAAGCGCCGTCAGTTGCAATGGACGAGTGGATACACGTTTGCTTAGTGTGTAAGCAGGCTTCAGGAGGTACAGGTTATGATGCTACCATATTTGTGAATGGGTCTTCTGCAAGTGACACGTCTACCACAAATCCCTCTACAGCGACTAATAACCTTGTATACAATAGGGATGCTGGCTTAGGATCAGACTACAGTCCAGCCAATACGACATTTGTAGCGTTTGAAGAAATGAAGCTTAGCGACTATATCGTTTGGTCTGACGCGCTGACATCTTCAGAAATCACAGAGATATACAATGCTGGCGTGGGTGGATTTGACCCATCTACTAACTCTGGAAACTACGCAAGTAGTGCTGATCTTAAAATCCATTACGAGGTAGGTAACACTGCTGAGGATACGACCGAGGCACCTGTGACAAATAATACTGGCACTTCTGGCAACTTGGTTCACACCAACGTAGAATTTGCATCCTTATGATATACGTGATAGCACCTAGAAATGAGGTTACTCAGGCTATGATTGACGCCTCGATGGGTCAGTCCTTAGACGGCCTAAGATCTTCTGTGTATGGCTCTGACAGGGTAATACTGAAGTTTCAGGGGGCCGCTCCAGATTCTGTGTCTGGTTACACGCAATACAATGCCTCTCAAATAAAGGATATCCTTGAAGATCCTGATGGAGACTGGGTTCCATTTACAGATATAGACGACGTATGAGTACAACTCCGTTCACATATTCGCTTCAAAAAGAAGTTGGTAGGCTGGGTTCAGACAACTACAAAGCTGTCTGGGATATCAGCGCTACGGCCTCGCTCAGTCAAGATGTGAGGTCTCAGTTCGCTGATGACCCCACAAACGGTTTTAAGGTTAAGGCGGTTCACATCGTAAAGCCTGTAGAAGGAGGGACTGGATATTACTTGCACTGCAGGTACTACGTAGACGGATTGAAGGATACCAGTCAGAGGTATACAATATCCATAGGTGACAGCACCTACGCTACGAGATTGTTTGCAACGTTCTCCGACATAAAGGATGACCTATACGAGAAGTTTAATCAAAACAGCGTTTCAATTACTCAAGTTAGATACGAGGCTACACCTCAAAGAGCTCCTGAGCTAGAGGCGCTTCTTTATCGAGAATACCCTTCAGGTGTGCTTGTATCATCAGATAACAATAGCTACGTATATGACGTATAATTTTATACCATACACGCTTGGGAGCTTGATTTATTCTTCGTCCACCCAACTGACTTAATCGGAAATCGGATGCTGCTGGATGGATTCCAAACAGTAAGGTTCCGTAACGATTTATTTTCGTATATTCGCATCGTTAATCAAAATCAATCTAATGCCACAAACATTTACAACTAAGCGCTGGGCCATCACAGGCGAGCAAAATTTCGGAGAGTTCTCTCTCTTGAATCCTAAGATTAAAGTTCTTGCATGTCAGGTTCTTGACAACAATGCTGTAATCGTAATCGAAGCAAACGAGAACGACGGGGTGTTTAAGCACCGTAGCACTGTGTCTTATACAGAGTACACTGAGACTGACATCAATGAGATTGTCGATTCAGCTATGACGGCTGCATTCCCTGATGCCACTGTAACCACAGAGCCAGCGGAGTAAGACAATAGAGTCTATAAAGAGAGGGGCCATCGAGCCCCTTTCTTTGTTTTGTATATTTGCGTTATGAGCAGTCCAAGCGCTATCTCCAAGAGAATCAAGAACATGCTGAAGAAGTATGGGTTGAAGGGAGTGAACAAACCTAAGTCCACACCTAAGCACCCAAAGAAGTCTCACATGGTTCTGGCTAAGGAAGGCAATAAGATCAAGCTTATCCGATTCGGAGAGAAAGGAGCCGACACTGTAACAGAGTCAAACCCAACCCCAGCTAGACGCAAGAAACGTGCAAGCTTCAAAGCGCGTCACGCCAAGAACATAGCGAAAGGCAAAATGAGCGCAGCGTACTGGGCGGATAAAGTAAAGTGGTAACATGAACGCAGTCAAGTACAACAAGGGAGGTAAGCTTAAAGTAAGCACGAAGACTATGAGCGTGCCACCACCCGCTGGATATCACTGGATGGAAGAGCGCGGTAGATACTTCTTGATGAAAGGAGACTACAAGCCGCACCCCAACGCTGTAAAAGAAGCCAAGTTCAAGATGGTATCTCATGGCTAAGTCAGCCAAGAAAAAGAATCCAGGGCTATGGAAGAGAATCGTTGCCCGTATCAAAGCGGGCAACAAGGGCGGGCGGGCAGGACAGTGGTCAGCACGTAAAGCTCAGCTTGCTGTAGCTGCATACAAAAAGGCTGGTGGAGGCTACAAAGGCAAGAAGTCAAAGAGTAACAGCCTAAGCAAGTGGACTAAGCAGAAGTGGCGCACATCAGACGGTAAGCCATCAAAAGGCAAGAAGAGATACTTGCCAGACAAGGCTTGGAAGTCACTGAGTGCCAGTGAGAAACGAGCCACCAACAGGGCTAAAGCAGCAGGCAATAAGAAGGGTAAGCAGTTTGTAAAACAACCCAAGCGTATTGCCAAGAAGGTCGCAAAGTACAGAAAGTAAATTAGTTATATATTTGCACAAAATTTAATTCATGGAAAATCAAGAAGTTAACGAAACTTCCTCAGTGGAGTTTTTGTCTGACGAGCAAGTTCAGAACGTCACAGCTGAAGACATTCAGCAATCAGAGGCAGCTCAACCAGCTCCACCTGATGTGATTGATCTGGATGCAGCGATGCAGACAGACCAGGAGCCAGCAACGGCAGCTCCTGAAGAAACCTTTGACAATACAGGACAACAACAACAAACTTATCAGGAGCCTATTGATGTCGATGCGGAAGTGCTTTCATACCTAAGCGAAAAGCTGGGTAGACAGTTCAACTCATTCGATGACTTGGCTCCTCAGCAACAAGAAAGAGCGCTTGACGAGCGTGTAGAGGCGATCGCTCGGTTCGTCGAAGAGACAGGCCGAGATCCTCAAGATTGGTTCAAGTACCAACAGCTGAACGCTTCCGAAATGGATGACATGACTGCTGTTAGACTTCAGATGATCGGAGATTATCAGGACCTTAATCAAGACGAACTAGATACGCTTCTCTCTAGCAAGTACAAGCTCGATCCGAATCTGCATACAGAAGAGGAGGTGAAACTTTCACAGTTGCAGTTGAAGATGGATGCCAAGGAAGCACGGGATAGAATATCCGCTTTGCGCGATACCTACAAAGCCCCGATTGTTTCTCAGGAATCTGTCGACGACGCTTCTCCGATTGATGACCAATGGATCGCAAACATGCAGAGAGATCTCGGTGCCCTCGATGGCGTTGAGTTCGATCTGGGGAATGGTAATTCTTTTACCTTCGGTTTGACTAACGAGTATAAAAGTCAGCTTAACGAGAAGAACACTCGCCTTGACGAGTTCTTTGATCCTTACGTGAGCGAGGATGGGACTTGGGATTACGACATGTTGAACATGCACCGCACAGTGATTGACAATATCGAAACGATTGTACAGTCAGTCTACAAGCAAGGCATGTCAGATGGTCAACGAGGAATCGTTAACCAAGCAGCAAACGTCAGTGCCAAAAGCCCGAATCAAGGTAGCTCTCAACCAGGAGAATCGTCACTCGCAGCACAGCTTCGGCAAGCGCTTGGTAGTAACAATCTCACATTTCGTTGAACAATAACTATCTAACAATTAGAAAATATGGCTGTACCTAGCAACCCTAATACTGACCCCCAAGGACCAAGAGAACTTGGCCTGGGAGCACAAAACTACACTTCTTTGGGATCGCTCCTCGACCCAACGAAGCCTGACGTAAGAGAACTCTACGTCGAAACTTTCGGAGACCAAGGATTGACAGGTTTCTTGGACCTCACTGGAGCTGTGAGAAACGCAGGTACCTCTGACGAGGTCGAGTGGTATGAAGAAGGTCGTTTGCACAGAACTGTAACTATTGACTCACCAACAGGCGCTGTTGCGGCGGGTGCTTCAGGCACATTCACAGTTGATACGTCAAACTCTATCGATCAAGATGACATCACTGCGGCAGATCAAGTTATCCGTCCAAACGACGTCTTGTTGAATGGAAGTCAAAGACTCATCGTTCAAACTGTTGGCACTGGAACTACCTTGACATTTACTGCTATCGCTTCAAGCGCTATCACTGCTGGAGAGTACGATGGTGTTGAATTCGCTGTTATCGGTAACATGTATGCGCAGGGAACTGGTCAGCCAGACAAGTTCTACCAGACTTCACTCACGAAGCGTCGAAACAGCTACATCATCACCAAGGACACGTTCCACGTCAACGGCTCACAAGCAAGCAACATCGGTTGGTTGAAAGTGAATGGCCAGTACAGATGGTACGTTAAGGGTGAGATGGACGCTCGTAAGCGTTTCATGAACCAGCGTGAGGCTATGATGTTGTGGTCAGACGGATCTTCAACATCTCCTTCTAGCATCACTGTTCAAACGGCTGACGGCGCATTTAACAAGTCTGAAGGCTACTTCGCTGCTGTTGCAAACAGAGG
>Ga0208428_1000044_pt1 | contig 56059 bp, 88 predicted proteins | sample DEB08_DNA_11_FD_184535 | JGI IMG/M metagenome (GOLD analysis project Ga0208428, IMG submission 184535) | Aqueous microbial communities from the Delaware River and Bay under freshwater to marine salinity gradient to study organic matter... | ecosystem: Environmental > Aquatic > Marine > Coastal ... | reverse complement strand
TGGCAAGCCAATGATTTATTAAATGATCCTAGAATTGAAATTAAAAATGCTGTTGCTGATGATAGTAGGGATTTAAAAGAAAAAATAGAACTAGCATTAGACCCAAGCACAACCAAAAGAGAAATAGAGGACGGGGACTTATGACAGAACAAACAGATAGATTAATTGCAGAGATGGAGTTAGAAAAAAGAAAGAGCAAGCGAGCAAGCAATGGTTTTAAATTTCACTACAACACAATAGGTGATTGTTTTTATGATATTTATTGTCAACCCAACTGCACCAAAAAAGAAGACTTGTTAAAAGATATAGCGGGTATTTTAAATGGTGAACTTACTGCAGACGACTTTGCAAAAGAAATAATACAATGGGTGGGCGAGCGGAGTGATGAGTGTTATTTAGATGATGATTGCCAAATAAGAAGATTTGATGAAGTAAAAGAGGGGTCAGTATCAGTACCAATTGCAAAGCAAGGTAGGTCGTAAGCCACCCCTCATAAGGTTTACTATTAATGCAGTTGATTTATACGGTAATTTACGCTAAAAGTCAAGTTTATGGGATTACCAAAAAACTTAACAGAACGACAGCAAAAGTTCGCAGAATTACTAGTATACAACGAGGGGCGCAAGAGCCCGAGCGAGTGTGCTTATGAGGCAGGGTACAAGACTAGACCCCGTCAGGCTGCGAGCGAGCTACGAAATCCTAAAATTGCACCATTGGTTGTTAAATACATCGGTGAGTTGCGAGCAGAGATACAAGAAAAATACGGGATTAATTTTGAAAAACACATTAGCGAACTAGCAAAGCTACGAGAAGATGCGCGAGCTAAAGGGGCCTGGAGTGCTGCAATTAACGCAGAGATTGCAAGAGGTAAAGCGGGTGGTTTATATGTGGATCAGAAGTTAGTCTTATCCGGAAATTTAGATAATATGTCAGAGAAAGAATTAGAATCTAAAATGAAACAAATTTTAGATGATCACAAAACTTTAATTAATATTACCCCAGAAGAAGAGATAAAAGAATCAGTAATAGAATCAAACCTTGATAGTGATTCAATTCAGAAATAATTTTACTATATAATCTTCTTGGAAACTTTTTTACTAGTGCCCACTTGTTTATAACTGGTTTGTATTCCATTTGAGTCTGGCCCTTTCCTTGGTGGAAGTTGATCCCATTTTACATTAGGCATATTCTTTGTCAATGTGGGATTAAAAATCCTATTAAAGTTTTCTTTATATAAATCATTGGTAGGTCTTGATCTACCATCATAACTAAATTTTTTATTTTTCATTTATTTTCTCCATACGTACTATACACCCTTTTGGAAAAACATTCCTATCAGAAAATAACTCATCATTAGATTCATAGCTTGCAAAGGTTCTAATATTCTTTTTATCTTTGTTTAAAAGATATGCGTGAGTTATCATCTCTGATGGCATAAATCCCAATGCTGAATGTAAATCAGCGTGCCCGCTGTCCCCCGTGATATCCAACCACGTGATTTTGTAGAAATAATATCTTTTCTTTTTAATAACAACAGATTTGTATTTTGATTTTTTAAGTTTTCTCATATCAATCCTTATACTATAGGGGAATTTTTAGGCAAATTTGTTTTTACAAAAACCAAAAAATCCTTCGCGCGCCGAGTACATAAAAATAAACAGCCAATACCAATGCTTATTTAACACCTATGCAGTCACTGCATATACTAACCATACTTTTAGGGGTGTGCCAGAGCAAAATCGTCTACTATTCAACAATACTGTCAAGTGTGCCATACTGTGCCACCAAAAAACGACCCTTTGGCACACCTATTAATCAATAATACCAACGATAATAGGTCAAATTTGGACTTTGTGCCACTGTGCCACCAATAAAAAGTGATCACTGAAAAAAAAAATTACCCTAGAATTCCCCTTATGTGCGGAACACTTTAGAATGATTCTAAAGTTTGTATGGTTTTGTGCCTATTTTTATTATTTTTTTTACACCAGGGCCTTGTAAATCTAATGTTGCATAGGGTTTCCAAGACTTTTTTATTAGATTTAACTCTAAAATAAAGTTTGACCACTGCTTTGGTGATATATCTTTGCTTTGTATTACTACTTTTTTCATAATTTTACAGGGTTTCCACTCTCGCTTCCACCCCGTTCCCCGAGGAAATCATTTACTATACGTGGTAGATTGTAAGTGAAGGTACTTTGGATCCTTCTTCAACACTATACGCCAAGCTGAAGAACTGTTTATCTTACCTATTAATCTACTTTCTTGTAATTCTATTTTACCAATCTCATTAAGACCGCCGTGATCGTTTTCCATATAGATAAAACAATCTGATATAGCTGTGCCTTTGTTGCCATTACTAAACTTATCTAGTATCTGTTGAAAATCTCTTAATCTTAAACTCATTTGTTTAACCTATCATATGTAATTTTTGGATACATTTCTTGATATCTTCTTGCCACATTTTTGACACCTTGATACCACTTTTCCTTCCACATCTCTTTTATCTCTTTGCTTTCAGCTTTGTAATAAGCATTTGCTATCTTATCCAACATTGCTTGATCTTTGTTTATAGTATTCATCCACCCTCCTTAAAAAGTCGTGTTTATATTTTTGGAACTCCTTACCTTCAATAACGAATTCCTGGTAGTAATTGTCCTTACTACACATCATCACCACACCTTTGGTAATTTCTGTTTTATAGATAAAATTGTGGGCCATTGCATAGGCCGCCAATTGAAGACAGTAATCCCCGATCCACTCTCGGCGCTTCGGTTTGTTCGTTTGTTTAAAATCTATAATAGCGTCCGTACCCTTGTGTATCCCAACGAGATCCGTTTGCCCCGCATACAGCCCAGGATAGTACAAAGTACATTCTGTGCCGTAGTATGTCGGAACATTGCATAGACCCTGCTCTATGACCCTTACAGCCATATTATGGGCCTGTTTTCCAACGTTGGTCTCATCCAAATAACCTTTATCAAGGATATACATCTCAAGAATCTTGTGCATCGCAGTCCCTCTAGCTGCCGACTCATCCACGATCCGCGCAGCATTTGCCTCTCCCATCTTCTCGCGCCATCTTTTTAATCCTTCCTTCTTCTCGGCCGGTTCAGTTGCTGACAATATTGTAGTAACACTTGGTAACTTTTCTTTATCATTAATATTATAATGACGTTTACCTTCAATCGCTTCTCGTACCGTTCTCGGATATATAAATTTATTATCTCTTTTCATTAATTTTTAATCCACATCTTGTAGTGTTCAAAGTTTACTACATTATCTTTTTTTTCAATCGTAGAGTAGTGTTCGATTACTTGTTGTATCTTACCTAACTTTACGTGAGCGTAAGGAAACAATATACAACACACGTGAAAGCAATCTCTAAACACACAACGCCACCTATATTGCATCTTGTGTCCATTCTTTCTAGGTTTTTTATTTAAGGTCCCACAACCTAAAACTTCTGTTAACCAAACTAAAACAGATCTATCGGTCATTGCAATCTCCATAGAGATACGCCAACAATCATAGATTCCATTCTTTTTCTTTTCTTTATATTTTTTATAAGTGATAGTCCCTTCACCATCAAAAAGCCCTGCTATATATGCAGCTTCAGCCTCTGTCATTGTAAAGTAACTTTCTTATCACCTTCTAATATTTCAGCAATCTCTTTTCCCGTAGCGCCTTCAGGAATATCATTAAGTAATTGTTCATATATTTCAGCTACTACCTCACCTTGTGAATTACAAGTAGGACACTGATGTACTTCAGTATAAGAACCATTGCTCTCTCTTAAATAACCATTGCCTTTGCAATGATCACAGATAATTTTAGTCTTTCGCTTTTCCATTTTTGTATCCTGTTTTCTTTGCTGCACGTGTTGCTAATGCTTCAATAGTTTTACTGATAGTTAACTTCGCATCTAAAAATTTTCCATCTGCTAGATAACTTAACTTCTTATAAGTATCAATCGGCACGGATACAGATTTAAACTTATTCGGATCTGCCATTTTTTTCCTTCCTTTGTTTTTCAAAACCTTTTAAAGTATAAGGTTGAGTTCCTTTCAACATCTCATCTCTTTTCTCTTCATACTCTCTATCTTTTATATATTTTTGATGTTCCGGATATTTAAAATTAAGTTCCATTTCTTTTAAATCATTGGCTCTGTCTAACATTAAGACCCCTAATCTAATATTACTAGTTAACGCTAATAATAATTTAACTTCGTTCTCTGACATAAATTTCCTTTCTCTGATTAGTATTAATATATGGGAATCTATACCAACAAATGAATGCTTGTCAAACAATTTATTTTAATATAAAATTGTGATCTCTTCTCACACCTTTTGTTTGTTCGTCCCTTTCTTGGGACGGGCAGACAATTTAGAATGATTCTTAAGTAACTACTTTTCCTTCGTCTTTTTTAGGAGTGCAAGTAAATTTAGGATACAACTGGGAGTTGTTTATTTCATCTTTAGTAAAATTACCATCTGCATATATAATCTCGTAAGACTCTGATAGTCCTGCTCTTATGCAATCGTGATGATCAGGAAATACTTTTGGATAATCTTTGTTGGTGTAGCATTCTTGGCTCATTGCAGAACAGATGAACACCGTAAGTAAGAATTTCATCTAACGCCCTTGGCCCTTATAACGTGTTAATTTTTTTTGTAATTTTTTGTGTTTGTTTAAACTCTTCGTGTGAACGCCACGACGTTTTTTAGGTTTATCTCTAGGTACAAAATGTGTAAATTTTTGTTTAGCCATCTTCGTCTAACCATTCCTTAACAAATGGTTTTGCTCCTTTGGGTGATGTTATAACTGGTAGATAAGTTATCTTACCATTTACGTGTTGTTCTAAATCTGCTCCGCAACTCATACACCTAAAAAAATCTCTATCTATACTGACCAACATAGTGAACTGATCACACGTTGGACACTTACCATTAACGACTTCTGCTTGAAATCTTAAATTTTTTTTTGCCATTACTGACAACTTAAACATTCGTCGCTGTCACTATCGAGATCAGCTAATGCTTCCTGCTTACATTCATCGCTACAAAACAAATCTAATTCTTCTTTAGCTTCAAATTCTTTTTTACATTTATTACATTTTTTCATTATTCTAATATTAACTTCTTAATTGAAAAAGATCCATCTATATTTGTCTCAAGTTCTGCCATAGATTTTATACACTGATATTTTATGTGCGATTTAGATTCACGCTTCGCGACCCTCTTACCTTTTAAACAATCAGACATAGACTGTTGTATACGGGCCTCCTTGATCTCTCCGTTGATAATCATCAATAAAGCTACCACTAACTCTGTCATATTGTTTTACCTTTGTTGGGTCCTTCTTTTAGTACATATTTCTGTGTACCGTGCTTACCTGTCTCTACTTCTTTTTTTAAATTTTTTGTTAGGCTCGCAGCTTTGTTCTCTTTGTTTATTTGTGCGATGTGGTCTAATACTTTTCTACTAATGCGCCCCGTTGCCATTTGCCCTTACCTTATCTTTTAAATCTTCTATATCACTTAATGCTTTTTCTAATTGATCTCTTAAAAATTCTATATTTACTTTGTTTGTCATATTCATCTCTTGAGTCTCTTCCATTTTCTCAACGGACTTATACAAATCTTCCAATAAAAAATGTTGTTCCTGGTCCACCGGGACCTGTTCTGATTTTTTTAATAAATCATTTTCAAACAACTCACGTGATGTCTCTAGCGATACTAATCTTGAAGTCAGCTCCGTGTATGCAAACACACCCATAGCAACTAAAATTATTAATGACGCTACCGTTTTCATCGGCATCTGTACAGCTGCGGACTCTGATATGTTTAATGGTTTAGTCATCTTTAGGTTTTGGTAGAGGCAGTATATAGTCTTTTGGTGGGATTTTCAATTTGCTTTTACTAGGTCCTATGATCTTATCTCCCATTAAAGTAAGGTCTGGGTTCTCTTTTTTGTAGCCATCTTTCATATCATCCCACAAACTTTTAGAATCATTGGGTCTAGTATTATTTCCTGTTGGAGCAACGCCAACACATTTAGATACTAATAAATTAAAACTAGGGTTATGTTTTAATGTTGGATTACTATTAACTCTACCGCACATTTTCATCAATTCTAGCTGCTGTTTTAGTTCCATATTTTCTTGTTGGACAGCTTTAAATTCATCAGTGCAGGCTGAACCTAGATAGTGTCTCCAAGTTAAACGTATGGATTTATCATCAGAAGGACTGTTATAATTGTTAGTAGAATCATAGTGTCTATACCTATTTTCTGAATCTCTTTGTTCTACTGATACTGAAAGATCACCGGTGCTGCAAGTGTTGGTCCCATTATTAAGATAGTCATTTCTAGGATATGCTGGCTTTGCAAACATAGTTAGACCTATGAATAATAAAATCAATATTGCTGTAAATCTGTAATCCATCCTGCAATACTCCATTGTTCATAAATCCTATCGGTTTAAATCTTTTATATCGTAATCGTGTTCTCTAACTTGATCTGCTAGTTGTCTGTATAAATTTTCTGCCATCTGCCAAGTAGACTCTGCAGAAGTTAATCTTGTGTTTTGATCTGTAATTTTATCTTCAGCAACTTTTAAATCTCTTTTAAGATCTATAATTTCTGATTGATTTGCGTTGATGGTGTCTGTTAAATTAACTACGTACTTAACGCCAGTGAACGTCCCGAACAGCACAGATGCTATAACCGGTACTAATACAAAATTCTTTTTGAATAGTTCTGCAATGTTCATTCACAAAACCTACAGTATAATTGCTGCTGCTAATATAATTGCAATTATAATTACACATACTTTGTGGTTCATCCAACAATGTATTGCTTTATCTTTAATTTTATCAATCATCTTTTTTTTCCTCAATTTCGTAAAAGAAGTCGTCCGTGTCTGATGTTCGCCACTTGCCGCTATCTTCTACATTCCATTCGTTAGTTTGTACTTTCCAATCCGGAGTGTTATCTTTCACGGTAAAGGAAGGTAGGTCCCAAATACATCTATTGTTTGGTTGTGCTGCAAAATTGCCTTCGTCTAAAGCAATTATGTGTGCGCACTTATGTTCGTGCGGTATTTCCGAATGATCGGTATCTAGTATATTAGCATCTGGGTGTCCCCAGTCAACAGTAAATAAGTATGTACCGTGATGTTTTTTTTTATCTTTACCAAAATAATAACCCGAAGCTGCGCTTAAGATAGACCAATGAGTGACAGTAGGATAATAAGAAAAACAATTCCAAAGCTCCAATTCATCAAGTCGTCTTGTGGGCACTCCGGATGGGTCAAATCCTTTTTGAATAAACGCGCTAATTGGTAGGCGATAAAATATTGCACCGTTAGCCATAAGAGCGTGAAATAATATAGCACGGCCCCCCATACTAGTAATACCAAAGATAATACACTCTTCAACTTCTCCGTGGCCTTTTTTAAGATCATATAAATATTCCTTTCTAATTTGTGCGTAGACAGTTGGTATGTTTGCATTTAAGTATGCCATTATTTAATTTCACCCCAGTTGTTGCCTTTTTCATAATCAACTTTGTTTGGAACTTGTAGTTCCACCGCAGACTCCATAATATTAATTATTTGTTCTGCCTTTTTATCAGATTCAACAGAGATATCCACCTCATCGTGAATTTGAATGTGAGGTATTATACCATTTTCATATAGTGCTACCATAGACTTTTTTGTCATATCAGCTGCTGATCCTTGTATTAATTTGTTTAAAGCTTTATAAGTAAACGCACGCTTCAAAGGTTCATCATATTCTTTTCTAGCCATCTCAAGTGGTAAAGGTTTAAAGACTCCAAACTGTACCGGTTGCCATAAATCAAAATGACAGGCCCGACCACCTAAAGTTCTAATCTTACCACGATCATTTGCTTTACGAGATACATTGTCCATCAGTTGTTTTACAAATGGTGCTTTAGTATGATATTGTTTTATTAATTTTTCTGCAGAATCTTTCATTAGTCCTAGCTCTGCCATTAATTTATTTTTACCCATACCGTACATCAAACCCAAGTTAATTGTTTTGGCCTGCTTACGTTCAATGCCTGCCATATCTGCAACCACCTGGTGGAAGTCTGCGTCCCCTGCATTGTATGCATCTACAATTTCATCAACACCATTTAAGTTTTGTAACTTTGCATAGTGTACTAAAATTCTAGGTTCTTGTTGTGAGTAGTCAAACGATCCCCAAACCGTTTTCTCTTCTGGAATAAAAATAGATCTAATCATCGGTCCGAGTTCCGGATGCCTCGCTGGAATCTGCTGTAAGTTTGGATTGCTCATAGAGAATCTACCTGTCACGGTTCCACCTTGGTCTGATCGTATTTGATTTATGTCTGCGTGTATTCTTCCATCGACTGCGTGTTTAGTAATCGAATCTATAAAAGTTGTATGCGCTTTGTTAATCTCTCTTGCATCCGCAATTAGTTTTGGTAATTCGTGTGGATGGTTTTGTAAAAAGTTTTTAGTAAAGCTAGGCTCATTACTTTTTTCTGTCCTATCATATGGAAGTTTTAAATTGTCAAACGCTTTTGCGATACTTCGAGCTGCGTGTATTTCTACGTTAACTCCTGTTAAGTCTTTGATTTTACTAACAATTTTAGACTCTCGTTGCATAAGATTTTTTTTGATATTAGCTGCTTTGTCTAAATCAACTCTTACACCTTTGAATCTCATATCCACTAAACAAGGAAATAGTTTTGTCTCCAATGTAAAGACATCCATTAATTCTTGATTGTATAATTCTACTTTTAATCTTTGCCAAAGTTTTAAGGTAGCTTCCGCATCACGTTCCGCGTACTGTCCAACAAAAAGCGCAGGTAATCTCCACATATCTTTTTTAGGATCTAATCCATATTCTTTTGCTGCAGCAGTTAAGACACTTTCGTCTTTACCAATTCCTACATAAAATTTAGCTAACGTATTTAATGCATAAGACATTCTGTTCTCATCTATCAAAGACGCTGCAATCATAGTGTCAACTATTTTACCCTTAACAGTAACCCCTGCTGATCTTAACCAACAGACATCATACATTGCATTGTGAAATATAAAGGTAGTATCAGGTTGATTACACACATCTTGTAGCCAAGACAAAACTAAATTTTTGTCCATATTTCCACCAGACTCGTGATGTATTGGAAAGTATCCTGCCCAGCCTTCTACGGCCACCGCAACGCCAGCAATGTGCCCTCTACCGGTGACATTACCTGACCCTAAAGTAATTAAATGAGGATCATTTGTTTCTAAATCGATTGCTATTTCCTTATGACCTTTTAAATCTTTAAGTTCATCTGGCATTACCCATTCCGTTTCTGGAGTAAACAACGGTATTTGGGTGCTTCTCATTCGTAGTCCCTTTCAAGAACCATCTCTAAATAGTGTATAGCTTTTCTCACGTCCTCTTCTTTTCCCTTCGATTGATGTCTACAGATATATTTTATAGCGTTGCCTTCTGCAAAAAGCAACTTGTTTTCGTTTATAAATTCTGCGGGTTGAATTTTCATATTTTGGTAGTGCTTCCCGCCTACCTGCTTATCTAACGAATCATAAGTAGCTTTCTTAAATATTTCTTTATTTGTCATTTTTTTTCTCCTCATAATCTTTATATTCTTTTATTAATTTTTCAGATGGATGCCAAACATCAACAGCTGTATGACAGTTAGGACAAGATAAATTACTTACAATATCATAGTCCTCATTATCTTCAGTGTCGTGATCTCCACCCCAAATTAATTCTTTGTTACAGTGCCAACAGTTCATTAAACTTCTCCATTTTCTTCTGGTACAAATAAACTTCGAATCTGTTCTTTTATAACTTCTACCTGCATATCGTGGTAATCTATACTAAGACTACAATGTTGCTGTATATCTTCAAAGCTTTTACCAAGTTCAATCCAATTTAAAATCTCATTTAAAATTTCTATTTTGGCTCTGTGTCTACCTTTCATTTTCTCTAATCTTGCTCTTTTTCTAGCAGCTGGTTCTTCGGTCATAATATATAAGCTCGATTAAAATCTCTTGGGTCCAAGACGTGTAATTCACGCTTCGCTCTCGTCGCTCCGGTATAAAATAATCTATGTAATTCATCCGGGTCATAACTAAATGTTTCGAGTGCAGCGTTGGTTAAGTCTTGCATCAATAAAACTTTATCAGCTTCTCCTCCTTTCGCTCCGTGTATGGTTGACATTGTTATACGAGGATTTTTATTTAATGTTTCTCCATTCGCCCTCATATTACGAATGTAGTTTTCAGTAATGGTATCTAATCCTTCAAAAGATTCATACCAAACCTTATCGGTTATCAGACCGTGTTTTTCTTTACAGTCTTCAATTTTATATTTGTCATCAGCGTGTAATGTTTTACCTTTTCTAAATCCTTCTAATACATTTGATCCAAGGTATTCATAAATATTTTTTATCTCAAGATGATTTAACATTTCTCCTTTACGCCAATGCTCCCAATTGTTTAGTGCCAGTAATAATTTCAAAGGTACAGAGTTGATACCTTTGAATTGATAATACCATCCTTGTAATTCACATAAATCTTTTGCATCATCTAAAAAATGATTGGCTGAAGATAACACTAACCAATTACCTTCACTCATATCTACTTGTGTAATATCAGAATATCTTCTTAAGATACCTTCTTCATCTCTAGGTTTATATTCTTTATCAAACCTGTTTTGTACTTGACCAATTATTCTTTGAGATAATTCGTGTATAGGTCCACCAGGTATACGATATGATTGATCTAATATTTTTATATCATTAACTTCTTCTTTTAAAGCTATGAAGTGATCTACATCTGCACCGGCCCATTTAAATATTGCTTGGTCATCATCACCTGCGATGTAAGTTTTCTCTGCATTGGACCACAACTTCCTTACCATTTCCCATTGTATTAAAGATAAGTCTTGTGCCTCATCAATAAATAATACTTTAAAACTATTGGCAGATTCTTTTTCAATATAATCTAATAATAAATCATTAAAGTCTTTGAGTCCTTTTTCTTTTTTAAATCTTTTTAGTTCTTCTGCTAATAAAAATAATGTGTTTCTTTCTATGTCTAGTATGTTTTGTCTTGAATCATAATACTCTAGTAAGTCTATTCGTTTAACTGCAGCTGTATTTATGATTGTTAAATATTCATTGTCTGAATTAAATGTGCCATCACTATCAGAAAACTTTGCAATCTTTATAGGTATGCCACATTTCTCACCAAACTCTTTGTAGTCATCTCGACCCATCATTTTTTCTTTAGTCATTCCTAGCTGATTAAATGCGTAAGAATGTAAAGTTCTAAAATTACTTAAATCATTTTCTATATCTAGGCCAAACTTTTCCGCAGCTCTAGTTGCTGCTTCTGTTGCAGCTTTCTTGGTAAAAGAAAAATAACCTATTTGTTTAGGTCTTATTCCCTGTTGTATGAACTCGTCCACTAGATTCAGCAGTGTTGTTGTCTTGCCTGTTCCAGGAGGTCCTAATATTATTGTTTTCATATTTTTTTATTTTCCTTGTTAATAATCTGTTTTTCATTTTAAGATATTCGTTTTCTTTTTGTAGTTCCTCTAACTTTAAACGAAATCTTAAGTGCCAATTTTCTCCTACATCTTTATCAAACATTAAAAATGTTCTTCCTGAAAAGGAATTTTAGAAGTTGTTGGTTCTGTTTGTTTCATTGTTTTGATTTTAATTAATCTTGGTTGTTGTTTCTTAACTCTCATTCTTGATTCTTCTACAAACTCATCTAATTGTTTTAATAAATTACCTGTCTGTGTTTTATCTTTTTCCCAATGATTTCTTTTACAAAAATTATAAAAGTCTTCCATTCTAAAATATGTAAACTCTCTCTTCTCATCTGTGAAAGGAAGTTTATTTAATATGTCATCAAATGTTCTTGCTGATTGTCTATTAGTAGTCCAGTCTTGTAGCAATCCTAGTATTTCATTAGTAGGATTTAAAGATTCTAATGGTTCTACTTCTTGTAAATTTTGCATCATTGGTTTTAAAAAATGTTGTTTCCAATCTTTTGGTTTTGGTACAGGTACAACTAGATTAGCTTGATCTAAACACGCTAATGCAAACATACCTGGATTATAAAGTTGTTCTGATTTTAATTCTATCCGCGTTCCACTAACATCTAAAAACCATTGTGGTGGCGTTGATGAGTATTTAGTTAGACTTCCAAGTACAGGCATTTCTTCTTCACCGAATCCTACACCAAATCTTTTTGTTCTACATAAACCCGATTGACATACAGAATTAATAGGTGCGTCTTTACATCTATATTTATCATAACCTTTTCTATTTACAGATTTAATTAATTGTTGAACCTCACTATTACTTAAGGGTGGTTCCATAAATTCCATATTCGCTTTTACTATTTCATCTTCCCAAGTATCTGGGTTTGCTTGTTTATAATAAACTGCAATATTAAATAGTGCGTTGTTCCTTGAGCCCTCCCCGAAACCAATCGAAGCTAACTTATTTAAACAAGGAGGGCCACCAGGAAATGCTTCTTCTATTTTTTTCTCTTCCGTCTTAATTTTTTCAACGGCTTCTTTGCTACACGCGAAAACATCATAGAGCTGATAAAATTCCTCAAGTGTACAACCGGCGCCAGTATCGTTGATAGCATAACGTAGTCCTTTCATTTCATTGTGGTAGGGTAGATTTAAGAAGTTACCAGTGTCCCCACGATCCACTAGTATTTCTGTTTGTTTTGGAAATATTTCTGATCCTTCATAACCAAGTAGGATAGCGAAAGATTTTAATTTTGATTGCATCAAAGATGCAGGAATGTTTTCTTTTGTGAATAAAAATACGTGCGCGCCGCCAGATTTACTACGGCAAACTATTAATGGGAGTTTAAGATTCCGAATACTTTTAATGAGGCCAACGTGATCAAGGTTATATTCGTCAATATCAATGCACCCCCACCTACAATCATTATTTTCTGTGATAGGGATAATCCCAAGGGCTGGACCTTTTCCGGTAAGATGGTTTTCCCAGAGTTCTTCGGTGACGGTACCACGTACAATAAAAGCTTTTCCTTGTTGCTTTCCGTTTTCGCCACGTTCGCCAGGTTGATATTGTCCATATGCTATAGTTAATCCGCTAAATATATTTTTGAATTTATCTTTTTTCATTATCATTTCTTTTTTCTTTGTAAAGGGGGAAGTTGCCTTCCCCCTCATTTTTATTAGTACGGAGTTGAATCCTGTACTTTCTCTTCCACATCAGCTTTTGTTTGAACGTTCCCTTTAGATACATTTCCAGAAAAATCTTTTGCACTTAAATACAAAGACTTATCTTCTTGTCCTAAAATTCTGTCCTGTGTCACAACCCAACCATACCAAGAACCTTTATCGTTCTTTTGTAAGGTAGAAGCTAGATTATAGACAACACCGTGCATAGGAGGGATAGCAAATCCACCCTTGCCGTCAGCAATTTGTATGGTTTTCATCATAGAATTCCATTTTTTACTGACATTTAATTGAGTTGATTTCATAGTAATCAAAGCAGGAGTATAACCCCCTGTTTTTGTCTCAATCATTACGTAGTAAGAAGCTGTCTCTTCAAGATAATTACCATTAGGCAATCTAATCTTTGAGCCATCTCTCTTACCTGTTGTGATTACCGGACTGTTCGGTAGGTGGACTGCAACCGGAGCACCTGGTCCATCCCCTCTATCCGACCATTCTGGATAATCTTTTTTGTAGTAGCAAGGAATTATCTTGATACCTTTTTTACCATCGTATAACTCGCTGGTAACAGTATTATAGATCATACCAGGTTTGGCACCCTCTATATACTTTGCATCACCTTCAGTTACCTGCGGTGATAGTTGTCCCAAGATTCTGACAAATGGTAACGCCATATCTTCTTGCGTCATATTCTCAAAACCTTTGGATACGTCATCACCAAACAACGCTAGTGATGTGTCTTGTTTAGCTTTTATTTCATTAGCCATTATACATTCTCCAATAGTTATTTCCGGGTGATTTTAGTTTTGTCTTTAATCCAAGTACTAAAGACATCGGAAGGCATATCGAGCCCGGACTCGATACGCTCCCTAAATAGGGCAGTCAATGTCATCCAAGCCACATCAGATTTCTGTTGTGGTTGAAAACCATTCTCTGCCGCAAGGTTAAGCAATTGCTCCGCCTTGTCATCTTCTCCCTTTCCAAAAGTAACGAAGACATTGTTTTTAATAATGTCCCCCAAACCTTGGTCACGAAGCCATTTATAGCATTGCGATCTCTTATCTTCATCTTTAGGAAGAGTGCATCTATATTCTTTTTTCACAGCGACTTTGGAACCATCAGCTAACTTTAATTCTGATAGTCCTTGTTCCTGTAATAATTCTGGTATGACACGAGAACTGATATCATCAGCCTCTGCTTTTTTAGATTTGAGTTGCTCTTCTAATGCTGCAATCTCATCTTCTTTTTGTTTTAACTTTACACATTCTTGTGCAACTGTTGACGCTTCAACATTGTCTAAAAGATCTTTTGAATCTTCTAACATCATATTTCTTACTTCACTCATATTATCCTTTCTGATACATATCTACTTCTAGAGGATAGTATCTATATTCTCTTTTGTCCCATTTCAACATATTAAATTGTCCTGCTGTCACTTCACTTACTGCTGCAGTTGATATACCTATAATTACAGGATCTCCTACTGCTAGTAAATAATCGTGCTTTCGAAAATCTTGTAAATTCTTTTTCATCTTCTGTACATAAGGTGCAGTAGATAATATTGCCTGGTCTCTGTTAGGCAAACATATTACAAGATAACCAAAATCAGACGCACTTAATATATTTATGTTAGGCGCTGGTTGTTGAATCACATAAACAAATTTCTCTTCAGGGTTGTTTTTATAAAATTCTAAAAACTCCTGTAAGGAATTAGGTTTGTACAATTCAAATATTTTATTTTTCATTTCTTATTTCTTGACAACCTTTACCATAGGCTTTATATACTTGTCAACTAGAAAGAAGAAAATAATTATGAAATATAAATTTAAAACTAAACCCTATGCACATCAAATAACTGCATTGGAAAAATCGTGGAATAAAAAAGAGTACGCATATTTTATGGAAATGGGTACAGGTAAATCAAAAGTATTGGTCGACAATATGGCTATGCTGTACGATAAAGGTAAAATAAATGGGGCGTTAATTATAGCACCAAAAGGTGTTTACAGAAACTGGTATTCACAAGAAATACCAAATCATTTAGCTAGTCATATAGATCACAAAACGGTATTATGGACTGCGGCTACATCTAAAACAAAGGATAAAGAGTATCAACAATTATTTAAAGTAGACTATGACCTTCACATCCTTGTAATGAATGTAGAAGCATTTTCGACAAAAAAGGGCCTTGAGTTTGCCGCAAAGTTTATCAATTGCCACAAGACTCTTATGGCTGTCGATGAGTCAACTACCATAAAAACACCTAGTGCAAAAAGAACTAAATCTATTTGCAATCTAGGTAAGCACGCTAAATACAGAAGAATTCTTACAGGTTCCCCTGTGACAAAAAGTCCCTTGGATTTATACACGCAATGTGGTTTTCTTGATGAAGAACTATTAGGATTCGGTTCCTTTTATTCTTACAGAAATAGATATGCAATTATGGTAGATAGAAATTTTGGTGGACGTAGAGTACAAATACCTACAGGATATCAACGTCTTGATGAGTTATCAGAGATATTAAAGAAGTTTTCTTATCGTTGTTTGAAAGAAGACTGTCTAGACTTACCTCCTAAAACTTATGTTGAAAGACAAGTAGAATTAACAGAAGAACAAACTAAAGCTTACGCGACTATGAAATCCGCGGCCCTCGCTTCTCTGAAAGGTAAGATGGCAACCGCGCCTCACGTACTGACACAATTGATGCGTTTGCATCAGATCACTTGTGGTCATTTAAAGAATGATGATGATAGTATTACCGAACTAAAGAGCAATAGAATCAAAGCATTGTTAGAAGTATTAAATGAAGTAGAAGGTAAAGTAATTATTTGGGCTAATTATGTTTATGATATTAAACAAATTGTAAATTCAATTAGTGATGAGTATGGTGAAGATTCAATTGTACAATACTATGGTGCGATCGACGCTGAAAAGAGACAAGACAATATTAAAAAGTTTCAAGATCCAAACTCTAAAGCAAGATTCTTTGTAGGAAATCCTCAAACAGGTGGTTATGGTATTACCTTAACTGCTGCGAATAATGTTATTTATTATTCAAATGGTTATGATCTAGAGAAAAGATTACAGTCAGAAGATAGAGCACACAGAATAGGTCAGAAGAAAGCAGTCACTTATGTAGACCTTGTTGCACCCAAAACGGTGGATGAAAAAATACGAAAAGCATTGCGTAAAAAAATAAACATAGCAACACAAGTAATGGGAGAGGAGTTAAGAGACTGGATATGATAAATTTTAATCAAAGTGATAGTCACGATCTAAAAATACAACTGGAGTATTTAAATAATAAACCAGAATATCAAGAAGACAAACTAAAAATAGCAATAGAAAAACACAAGCGTTTTGATTTTTGGAATAAAAGTAAAATTATTGAATTTAAAAAAAGAAATTTTGAACATAATAAATATCCTGATTTTATTTTAGAAGAAAATAAATTTATAACTAATATGGAAATAGCAAATAAACATAATATAACTTTCTTGTATCAAAATAAATTTAGTAATGGCAAAGTTTGGGAATGGAATATAAATAAAATGGTTGAAGAAAATACTTTACCTGAACCTATTGTAAAAGAAATGAATCATTATACTTATGTAAATGATCAAAAGAAGGTTCCTAAAAAAGTTTATATGTTAACATTAGATATGGGTTACGAGATCTAATGGAATTAATTATTCTAAATGATGGTTTGTATCAGCTAATACCTGTTACAAAACAAATGTTAGAAGGTGTAGAGTTAGTGGGTGATGTTGATTGTTTTGATTTATGTGAAATACTTCGAATAAAATTAACAGGATATGTGGATGCACTAAACTTACACATAATGAATGATGGCACTGGTAATTTTTACGGCTGTATGTGTCGTTAAATATCTTGTAATCCCGTTTCGCGATTCAAAAACTTATATTCTATTTTCTTAATATCAAAATCTTTTTTAATCTTTTCACAAATCTTTTCTACATTAAACTCACCACAACTATAAACATCAAACTGCATTAATGCAGGGTTAGGTTCATCCCAAATATGCATAGCGATATGTGATGTTTCAATAATTGCAACTGCAGTAATACCACGGTTTCCCGGCATTGAACAATACTTTACATAAGGACCCATAAATATTTTCATATTTATAGACTCTACAAATTCTCTCATCCATTCAGTTAATTGCTCTTCATCCATCGGTGGACGCGAAGCCTCTGCTCTAACAATTAAATGTTTGTGTACTAGTAAACTATTCTCCATCGGAGCTATTTATACTAAATCTTTTGCTTTGCCAAGAATAGGTTTGTATTTAGTTTTACCTTCAGATCTGTAAGCCCATAAAAAGCTAGCTCTAGGTTGTTCCGCGATCCAACTACAATGTATCCATCCCGAGTTAGGTTCGCCAGGCGTATAATATTCGACGATCAATTGATCATAGGAAAGCTCTCTATTAATCCAATCAGCAAGTTCCGCGTTGTCTACTCCAACACATTCGAAGTCTGCGGCCTCGGCTTTGGCGTGCTGTGAATTAGCCGAGCTACCAATAGCCATACATAAATCCACGCTTCGAAATCCGCTGGTAATTTTAACTCTGCCGAAATGATCCCGAACGGGTTGTAGTATATTTTCACATAATGCTTTTAACTTTTCAATCTGATCTGAATTAGGATTGTTATCTATACCCTTACGTATAGCTGTGTCTGACTTAATTAATTCTTGCAAACTAAAATTACGACTCAACTGCATATTTTCTCCTAGTTAATAAGCTTTTCCAAAGCAAAGAGTACTGCTGTTCCCGCAACAGTTAAAAGAACCCAATAGATCTTATCTATCTTACCGCCCAATTTTTCTACATCTTCGTGGATATGTTTCAAGTGATTATTCTTAATCTGTGAAATATCTTTTTTTAATCCGGTCACGTGTCCGTAAAGTGATATGATATGTTCTCTTGTATTTTTGGGTTCTATTGCCATTGATTATCCGTTCGGGAATACTTTGTTAAATTCTTCTAATTGTTGTTCTTCTGGTAATGCAGTAAATGGTATATTACCAAATTTAGCATTAGCATTTACTACTGAAGGGGTTGCTCCCGATACTAACGGAGGAAGTTGTCCTACAGGAGTACTACCTAGATTAGGTATAATTGATTGTCTAAATGGATTGGGTAGATCAGGAAATATATCAAGTGATACTGGTGTTTCTGATAGTATTTCATTTATAGTATCTATTATATCTTCTGCTGTATCAAATGGATTTGGTAATCCTAATTGTTCTGCATTAAATTCAAAAATATTTTTAACATCATTTGAAATACTGTATGGTCTAAACTCTCCATCAATTAATGCATTAAAAGCTCTTCGTTCTCCTCTCTTAACCATTTTTTCTTCAACTGCTTCTTCTGACATACCCAACATCTGTGCAGCTTTTATATCTTTAAACATCTCTCTATTAATATCAAACAAAGCCTTGTTTGATTCTATATATGCATCTACTACTTCTTCTGGAGTTACCACTCCACCGGTTAAAGTTCTTCTTGCAAATATACTTCTTGATGCTCTTATACCATCTTTGTAATCTGTAATTTTATAATTAATTCCTTTTGAAGGATCTATTTTTACCCTTCTCATTCCTGCAATACCAGATAGCTCATTACCTAATTCATATTCAACTCCTCTTGGCCCAAACCTAATATCACTTTCTGGAACTACTTTTGCGACAGAAGCCAATCCTAATCTTTTTAATTGATTCCAGTTTAAAGGAAACTGTGTTTCTGCTAAATGAGCAACTGATTTAGATAAAGCATTTCCAACACTATCTACTTGCATATCGTAAATTCTTCTTCCTTGTGCGTCTACTCCACCTCTTCCTAAAATAGGTGACACATCTTGTAATGCTTGTGTCCACATTGATTCACTTATAAAAGGAGATCCAATTTCTTTTGTAGACTCAATTAAACCTAATAAAAAATCTCCCATAATACCATCTTTGTCATCTCTACCTTCGTTAACAGCATTGATAACAGTTTGAATAGGTCTAGTTAAAGTGTCGTAAGCATTCATATGAGAATAATCTATGTATTCTAGTTTTCCATCTTTAGATCTAAAAGGAAGTAACGTAGAATTTTTAGACCACTCCGCAACATATCTTCTCATTGCATTAATTTCTTCATCACTTACGTCGTGGATAGTTTGTAAAGTGGCAACAGCTCCTGCAGGTAAAACTGTTGAAGTAACGGCCATACCAAACAATCTTTGTAATCCTCTATTTCTTAAAGGTGATTTTGTTTCATTACCTATTTTTACCGTATAAAAAATTTCATCTAAAGCTGTATCTACAATATTAGTTCCTGTTCTCATAATTTCTGCAGGGAAAGCTACAAAATTACCAAGTGGTAATTTTCTTAAACCTTTTACAAAATCAGAAACAAAAGCATAATTTGGAACATTATTTTTTACTAAATCTGCAGCTGCTTTTTTTAAATACTCTTCATTAAATATTTGTTTAACCCCTTTTGGATCTATAAATTCTTGTCCTAGTTGTAAACCTGCATTTCTGTAAGCTTTGTCTAATCTTGCTTTTTCTCCAAAGTATGTAAATATTTTCCAAAAGTCATCTTCAGCTGTATACGCATCTTGTGCAAACTTTTTAGCCACGTTCATTTTCTTTAAGAAAGTATTTACCCCATTAAAGTCTGGACCAATTCTATTTAATACACCACCAAAATCTACATCTTCTAAAAGTTTTTTTAAATCTCCTAATTGAACTTGAGAGTTAACTACTCCTAATCTTAAAAGATCTTGATACATTGCATTTGCTTGTCTAGTTCCAGGTCCTGCAACTTGTAAAGCATTCCACGCTGCTTTTACATCTGCTGTATTACCAAAAGGTAGTAGTCCATTTGCTCCTGCAAATGCTGCAGCACTTAAAAAGTTTCTTGCGTGTGTAAAAGGTGCAAGAATTGTTTTAGCCATTTGAGCTGTAGCTTTTGGATATAAAATTGTATTTTGATAAACTTGTGCAAGAAAACTTTTAGATGTTTCTGTAGTTTTACCCAATGCATCTGCGTAATCATTTAAAGCAACTTTACCTTCAATAGGATTTAAAATTTCAGCAGCTTTTTCTGATGCTCTTTTTCTTTGTTTTTTAGTTAATTGTTTTCCTTTAGAAGAGGCTAATGCTATTTCATTATCTACTGCGTCTTTTACTTTTGCATCAATTCTTGCTGCTTCTATTTCATCAACAGGTCTTAATTTTGCTTTAGGATCATAAAATCTTCCAATAGGTGTACCTCTTACAGCATCTTGTTTTCCTGGAGGAGAGATAGTTTTAAAATCTCTTCCTGTTCCACCAGTATATTTTCTAGCTTCTCCGGAGTTTGCAAATAAAAAAGGAACCCTGGGTTCTGCTCCTACTCTACCTGCTTTATCCCAAGCATCCCAGTTTCTTTTTAAATTGTTTGATTCAGTTACTAAATTATCTAACCATTTGTTATATCTAACTTGTGAAGATAAATTTGCAGTTCCTTCAACTAGTGTTGACATAGGGTTTTCGGCTTTTCCTAAAAGATTTTTTACAATACGTTGTCCTTCCCCTGTAAGTTCTGATAGTCTTGCTGTTTCTCTGCCTGCAACATTTTTATTATTTATTTGAAGATTGTCCGCAATTGAGTTTCTAAAAAAATCTGGAGCATCTTTAATAACAACATCTCCTTGTTTACCAGCAAGTAAAACTCCTTTTGATAATGAAGACCCTTCCCATATCTCATTAGCTATTTTTCCTGCTTCTTCATCAGTTAATTTAACAGTGTTTTTACTTAATCTTGTAACTTCTTTTTGTATATCTTCAGTAGCCTGTTTTAATATTGCTTTAGTCGGTGGATAGTTTCTTGCAAAATTTAAATCACCTGAATTGTTTTTAAAAGCTTGATAACCTCTATCCATAGCTTCTGTTAAAGAACCACGAATCATTTTTTCAAAATCATCTAAAGCATCTGGTGTTAATCTTCTACCATATTGAGTAAATAAATCTTCCCATACACTACGCATTCCTTTAAAACTTCCCAATATTTGTTCAATATCATTATCAGTAGCTTTGTATTTACTTTTTAATCTATTTCTAAAAACTTTAGAACTTTTATCGTTAATATCATCGAACCTAAAATTAAATAATCTGTCGCCTGTTTTTAATTTTTGAGTAACTTGTTTGCCAGTAGTTGGATCAATTCTTTTAAAAACTTGAGGAAGTCTTGTTCCTGGTTTTAATTTTTCAAATTCTCCAAAGCCTGCTTCATAAGCACTACCAGTTTTAGGATCAATATTTATTTCATCTACAGACTCAAAATTATATCTTAATTTTCTTTTACCAATTAAAAAATCATTCATTTCTTTAAATAAATTTTTTTTAGTATTGTCATCTACAGTAGCAGATGTTTTTTTCATATTCTTAACTATACGTTCTCCAATTTTATCTACAGTAGTCATTGCTCTTTCAGCAGCATTTCTATCTGCAGCAATTTCACCATCCATTTTGTTACGCATTTCAAATCCTTCTTGAGGATCTGATCCTCTTGATCTTAAAGGTTTTGAAATCCATTTATCTATCCATCTGTCAAATGGTTTAGTAATTGCTTTTCCTGTTCCTGCTTGATTTCTTAATTTAGAAATAGTCTTACCTGCTCCACCTATGATGCCTGTAAATCCAGCACCTTCTAATCCAAATTTTAATCTGTTTAATATTTCTGTAGTAGGATCATCTGTATCTCTTTCTAATTCTGTGGGTCCTCCTAGTAAATCTCCAAAAGTTCCTGCATCTTCAACATCAGCAACAAACACTCCTTCTGCTAATCCACCTAAACCAGCGCCTACTCCAAATGCTCCTGTTTTTTCAAAACCTGTAGCTCCTTTTGAAAAAGCTTCATTAAATAATTTATTTTCTGCTCTATCTAATTTACCACCTTTTAATTTTTTTGAGACAGCTTTAGACATATCTCCACCTAAATCTAAATACTTACCACTTCTTTTTGCAATCAAAGCTCCTTTAGCTAAACCATTACCAACTTTAAAAGCAATACCTCCAGGAACTCCAATGTTAGTAATTAATTCTGTAATTTTTCCAGCAGTTGTTGCTTCTGCTAATTCATCAAAAGGATTTATTTTTGCAAAAAATTCTTCTACTTCTGCAGCTTTATTTGTATCACCGCCTAAATCAATTAATGTCGCTCCTAGTGATACAAAACCTTCTGGTATTTTAAAAAGACCTGAACCTATCCCTGCAAGCGCAGATACAAATGCGTTTGGTTTACTATTTTCATCAGCATCTGTAGTGGTGCTATTTGTATTTTCATTTAAAAGTTCACCTAAAGTAGCCATAGCCTACCTCCTATACTTGAAGATCTTTTCTTTCTCTTGCAGAATCACCAATTACTTCGTATATTTTTCTAGATCCATCTGGCAATACTATAATAGAAAACCCTTCACTTATTTCTAATTTAGGTATTTCAGTTTCACTAGACACAGTAAATTTTTTAACTGGCTTTTGATATTTTAATCTTAATGTGTCTTCAATAACAGAAGTGCTATCTAATCCTTTTCCAGTTCCTTTATATAAATTTTCAGAAACGTATTTTAAAGAATCAATCCAAGTCTTACCTTCTAAACTTGATGCTGCTTTTTGAGCAGCCATAGTTGCATTAATTTTATAATCTACTCCAGCTAATGTTTGTTTTAATTGTTCATCAGCTCTTTTACTTGCAATCTTATCTTTAATATCTAATGTAGCTGCAGCTTGTTCTATTTTCTCACGTCTACTTGGTCCTGCCGCCGCTTCAGCTTTCATAAATTCTGCTAAACCTTCTCTAACTCCACCGGTTCCTAAAAATGATGCAGAAGCTCTAGCAAATATATCTGATAAATCTCTACGTTTAGCTTTATCACCACCTAACATTTTTATGTAATCTTCTATTGTATATTCTACGGATTCTTCTTTATCACCATTTACTTCTTTTATATCTCCTACTTTTACTACACCAGGTACTTCTTGTGAGTCCATATCAGAACCAGGTTTACCACCTTCATAAGGCTTGTCGTCAACTTTTTGACCTATTAATTTTTCATAAAAATCTGATGATAAAGTTTCTGATTCATCTATATCCCCTTCACCCATTTCTAAATCTGATTTCTTCATATCAGCTTCTTGACTTGCTCCGTATGTTACAGGTTTAGATAACTCATCAATACCTAACGTATCAAAACGTGGATTTCTTTCACTTATACCTTCACCAATTTTAATTAATCCTGGTGATTGTCTTTCAGGAGTCATAAAACCAAAACCAGTTCCTGATTGAAATTTCATTGGAGAAACATAATTAGGGTCAGTAAATCTTTTTCCCAATAATGCATTCCTTAAAAAATCCATACCACTTTTTTCACCAGCATAACCACCTGGTTCATTCACTAAACCTCTTTTAGGTTTATCTAATCCTGAAGCGATCCCCGTGCCGTAACTATCGACCGGCCCACCTCTAAACATAGGTCTTCTTAAAATTCTACTCATTATCCAAATAATCCTAATTTAGAACCGATACTAGCAACCCCTGTTCCAACACCGAGAGCCGTTGCTAATGGACTGGCTGGAGCTGCTGGTGGTGCATACCCGACTGTTTGAGTAGGAAATGCGCCTGGTTGAATTTGTGCTAGTTGCTGACCAATCAATCCTAGTTGTGTGAATGGTTGGAACTGTTGTTCTCTTTCAGCTGCTGCCGCTGCATCTATTACTGCTTGTTGTTGCGCTTGACCTGCTTGACCAAGTGACTGTTGGTATTGTCCAAGTCCTTGTTGTGCTGCTAATTGATTAGCTGCTGCTGCTTGTGCTTGTTGAAATCCTTGTGCTAATAATTGTGCTTGTAGGTTTGATCTACTTGTTGCTGCACCTCTTGCAGACTCTGCTGCAAGTACACCTTCTCGTCCACCACCATAAGCTCCAGCTTGAATAGCTTGATCACGTCTAGCAGTATCTGCAATGGTTTGTTGTCTGTCAAACTCTGATAAAGTTTCATCTATAACTTCTCTTTGATAAGGAGACATAAATGCTTGATAAGAATCTGCTCCTACTAATCCTGCTGTTCCTGCTGCTTTTGCAGATTGAAAAGCTGCTTGTCTATCTTGAAATTGTTGAGCTGTTTCACCAGCTTGCATAGGCATTAAAGAACCTAAACCACCTGCTTGTGTTCTTGCAAATTGTTGTAGTTGTGATTCGTCAGCAATAGTTGGTTTGTATTTAGACGGATCTATTCCTGTAAAACCTCCAGCAGGTATTGCACCTGCTCCTAGTTTGTCAATTGATTTTAAAAAGGCGGTAAGTGAACCTTCTATAATCGGTGCGGGTCTTGTTATCGTTGTTGTTTCAGCCATTATGCTCTTGCCTCTAATCTGTTCATTGTTTCATACATTCGTTTTGCTCCTTCATTAACGCTTCCACCACCTGCTGCTCTTACAGCATCTGCAGTCATTACAAATTCATTTTTAGAAAGTCTAGCAGGAACGTCGTCTGCTCTTTCTTTTTTACCAATAGGTATAAATCCTCCACCTCTCATATCCATTTCTCTACCACCTAAATCCATTATACCACCTTCAGCTTTACCTTCACCAAATATATCTTCTTTCATTCCTTCGTATACTTCTTCTGATATTTCACCTCTTCTATACAATTGAGGAATATATAATTTGTAAAATTCCATTTTTCTTTCATCAGACATTACACCATCTGTATCATTAAACATTGCATTTAAAATACCCATCTCTTCAGATTGACCTGGTTGTACTGTTACTTTTAATTTATCTACTAAAAATTCTTTTGGCTTTTCTTCAACACCTTCTACTGCTGCAGGTATACCACCAAATTCAAATCCTACTCTACCACCAGCTCTATATCCTGCTGCTTCGATCGCGTCTAAAATTTCTTGTTCTGTAAAGCCGTAAGCTTCCATAGATTGTCTAATAGCAAATGCTCTGTTTGAATTTTCTTCATCCATTCCCGCTTCATAGTCAGCTTGTTCTCTTTCATAATCTTTCATAGCTCTTCTGTTTTCAGCTACTGCTAAATCTGTCATACCTTGACCTACTGGTACTAATGCTGCTTTTAATCCTTCTTTACTAAATAGATTGTTTTGTAAAGTATCACTAACACCTGTTAAATAATTTGAAGTACCTTCTAATGCACCTAAACCGCTTTTAGCAAATCCTGGTTCCATACCAAGTGCTTTGTTTTTAAAAAAGTCTCCTGCACTTTGAGTTCCAGTACTAGCTAAACTATCTCCACCCATATATTGAGAATAACTTTTTCCTGTGTCACCAATTGTTCTTCCGCCTGCACTTCCTGGAGTAGACAACGCACCGGTAGCCGCGGCCATTAATGTAGATAAACCAGAAAAGTCTCCATCACTTCCTTCTTGAGCTAATTGAGATCCGAGGTTTAAACCACCAGATATTAAAGCTCTAGAGAACATAGTATTACCACCCAAACTCATTAGTCCTGGAGCCATAAATGGTGCGGCTGCAGCTAAAAATGGTAATGCTGGTTTGATTTCATTCGGTACTATCTTGTCTAGTACTCTTGAAATAGGTCTAGTTATCTTTTTTAAAAATCCCATAGTTTCTCTTTATAATGCTTGTTGATAGCAAGTTCGCAAAGCTTGTAAATAGGCGAGTGTATCACAATTTACAGGCTTTTTGACCATTCGTCAATCGCTGATATTAAAGCCAGCACCAATTTTTATCTCTTCTACAGTCACATTTACATCTCTTCTTATATGTTCTGCTTTAGTAGCTGTATTGGAGTCCTGAACGTCTGCCAAAGCTTCTGCATCTGACATATATTCTTGACCTGTTTCTGTGTTAGTTAATGTTACTTCTGTTTTAGGTGTAATTACTGGTACTCTTTGACCATTAATTGTTTCATACCTAACTGAAGCTTCTGTTTCTACAAACGCCATTATCTGTCCTCCCTGTTGATTTCTAATATTGATGCTACAACGTGCAATCTATTTGCATCTGCAGCGGTTACTTGTAATACTTCACTTTCTTGCATAATCAAAGGCTCACTTAATAATTGTTCTGTAGCATTACCTGCTATAGATTTATTTTGAAATATAGTAAATTTGTTAGCTGATGCTGGATCTCCATCAAATAAGTCAACTGTAATATCACTACCATTATTTGTATCATCACAAACTAATATAGATTTTACAATAGCTCTAGAGTTAGATGCTACAGTATATAAAGTTGTAACTGTGTTAGTTGTTAAATCTAATTTTTGGTTTTTATATATATTTGCCATTTATCCTAATCCGAACCACGTATATCTTTCCGAGTCCTCTTTAAGTTGTGTTAAGTATGTAGAGTTTAATTGTTCAATGATTGTAGTTAACGCTCTGTTAATTTGTCTTTGATTATCTTCACTATATTCTTTTTTAGGTTCAGGTAATCTTACTACAACTTTAGTCATTAGCCTCTCCTTCCATCTGGTTGTATGTCAACTTGAAACGTACCAAATCTCCAAGACTCACCTACACCAGTATTTTCTATCTTTATATTTGCATATCTTCCTCTTGCTCTTGTGTCAACCTTTAAGGTACTAGAATTTATTATAAAAGGACTTAATGCAGTTTCTATATCATCTTGTGATGGAAAATCTTTTATAGATAATGTTACTTGGTTATTACCAGTTAATACTTTGAAGTTAGGTAAAAATCTTCTCATCGCTAAAAATACTTCTGCTTGATCTGGTTGCAAAGAAAAACTAAATGATTGAATAAAAGAAGTAAGTGTGGTTACACTACCATCTGGATTTACTTGATCGGTTCCCGTTTCGTGTTCAAACAATACGCTTTGACCTAATCCTGTTTCACCTTGTACAACAGGAAAAGTTCCTGTGTTAGAACTATTAAAAGCAGTAGCATAAGGTCTTGGATATACTAATGAATCAATCCAAGTTGTTCTAATAGAATTTGTATTAGTTCCTGTATACCAGTTACCCATAGGTAATCTTGCATTATTTTGACCGTAGTTAAATACTACATATCTATTATTAAATTCTGATCCACTGGTTGGATACCACCAAGTAACTTCTGTAAATAGGTTATTGATACCTGCGTTTACTTGTTGACCTTTTGTAGTATCAACATCATCGTAAACATAATCTTCAACACTACAAGGTAACGTATTAACAGTACCATCAAAAGAGAAGAAACCATTATTACCCATCCAGTAAGCAACACCATCAATTTCAATTGCTGCGTTCTTACCAATCAATCCACAGTTTGTACCAACTTGTTCAAAGCCAAATGTAAAAGGAGCTCCAACAAATTTCATTGTGTATAGTGCATTATCTGTCCATACTAGAATATTTTCTTTTGCAACCAAAGCTCCAACAATTTTAGTACCATCTTGTATTCTTTGTGTACCTGCTGTGTTAGTTGCTTCTGGAACATATGCATTTATATTTTCATCTTCAGAAAATCTTATAAACATATCATCTTGTGTAGTGGGATTACCAATAGTTGTTTCAGTTCCAAAATGAATTAAGTGACGTGTGGTTGGTGAAATTAAAGTTGTTCTTGTAGCTGTTGGATTGTTTGTAGTTTGAAATCCTGATGTAGTTGTAGAAGCTCTTGTAGATAGTCTTGCTGCAATAGAAGAATCCCAAGTAAATGTTTTACCGTTTCCAATAGTTGCAACTAATACATCACCAAAATTACTTAAGGACCAAAGTCCTGGTTCAAGAGTAATAGTACCTGCATCAACTGCATCTCCCCATCCTGTAAATTCTGTAGCGTTTGTAACTGTAGCACCAGTATTATGTATTGCTGAAGACGTTCCTTTTTGTGCTCTAGAAATACCTGTTAGTTCTGCGCCTGCTACACCTGTATAAGTTATTAATTCACTACCTACTGCAATCGTTCCACCACTTGAAGGAAAACCTGTAGTAGATGCTAATCTAATTTGTGTAGCTGAACCATTGTTACCATTTGTATCCGCGGCCAACCCACCGTCTAAAGTTGATTGAGCAGCACCTGTAATTGTACCACCATAATTACCAACACCATAACCATAGCCATAGGATTGTGCTGCAGGACCTACTACTTCAAAAGGATTAATAGTAACAGATCCACCTGAAGAAGCTGAACCAGCTGTTGCTGCTTGAATTGTTAAAGTTGTAGAGGTAGGTACAGATAAAACTTGAAAGTTAGTATCATCAAAAGTAGCTGTAGTTACTCCTGTTGTACCTCCTGGTAAAGTTGTTCCTGTTAAACGAATAATATCTCCGACACTTATATTGTGTGCTGCAGAAGTTGTTAAAGTTACTGATGTCGTTCCATTAAAAGTAAAAGTTGCACCAGAAATTGCTGTTGCAAGTGGACTAATATCAAAAAATTGTCCTTCAAAATATATAATTAAAAATTTGTCTGTACCAATGGCTACATATCTATTACCATCTTGGTCAACGAATGCGTGTTGTTTTCTAGCTATTCCTACTAAAGTATCTGTAAGTAATGACTGCCAACCACCAACTTTTTCTGGTAGTCCATATCTAAATCTTACATTATCTGAATCAACCCAACGACCTTCTGCTCCAACTGCTGTATCTTGTTTGTCGATTCCAGGAGCAAACTTAATTTTCGTAAGCATTAATTACTCCTATGCTGTGTTAGTTTTTAACTGCCAGCCTTTATTCGCTCCAGTATAAAATAATGTGACTGATTGATTGTTAGTAGTTAAATCTATTGAAGAAGCTGTTCCTTGAATTTTTTCTGATCCATTTGGTGCTACAACACATTTGTTTGTTGCAAAACCATTTGATGCTGACACATCCATAATAACTATTTCATCACCGACTGCTCCCGCAGGTAAAGTAATTGTTACAATATTAGCTACTGTGTCTACACCTATTTGATCACCAGGAACTGCTGTGTATGTAGTTTTACTTGCAGCTGTTACTGTTGTAAATCCTTTGTTCATCATTCCAAGATTAGTTGCAGGTGTACCCCCTACTGAATAAACTAACATTGATGCACCTTCAGGAACGGGTACATAAGTTGATGCACTTTGTCCTGTAGTAAATAATGAAACTGTCCAACTATCTCCAGCTCCTCCTCTAGTTGTTCCGTCTTCTATAAAAAATACTCTATTTGCATTTCCACCTGTTGTTGATGCAGGCATTTCTAAATTACAATTACCAGATAAAGTTCCAGTAAGTTTAATATAAAGATTCTTACCATTCGCGGTCGACGACCCATCAGCTAAACTTAACGTAGTGGTACCCGTGCTTAAAGTTACTTCTACATAACCTGATGCTGCTGTTTGTAATAGTTGTAAATTTGTATTTGTGATTGCGCCCCATAGACCAGCTTTTTCACCGGTTGTGACTAATTCTAATGATAAATCTGTTGAATAAGTTGATGCCATAATTTTAGTACGGTTTGATTGGTGTCCAAACCATTGTTGCTCCTGGTATTATATCGTTCCACGTAATAACTCCTGGTTCTACTGTATCTAATGTTAAAGCATTACCAGTAGGACTTACATTTGCGTCAGCAGTTATTGTAACATTTCCAGTAGCCAAGGTCAATGAGTTTCCAGAAGGCGTTACATTGGTATCAATATTAACTGTAAATGCACCTATACCTAAAGATACTGCATTTCCTGTAACCGTATGGTTAGCGTCAGCAGTAATAGTTAAAGTTCCTGTACCTAATGCTAGTTGATTTGGAGTTAAGTTTTCTGTAACAGCATCAGCAATAATACCTACACTACCTATTGTAATAGATAAGCTATTGCCTGTTACAGTTACCGCAACACTATTGTCGGGTCCTGATGTAGCAAATGGTAATGCTGATATTGCGTCAAATCCTAAACTCATAAATAATCCTTAAAAGGAGGCAGTAGGTATGTGGTGGTGTACTGCCCCCATCTAAAGATTATATCATCGTTTAAACCAACTTGGAAGACCTAAATGAGGACGCTTGTCAAACATATTATCTTTAGCGCCTGGGGTTTTACGGTTGTTATAATGAAGAAATACTTGTACGCATTCCTTGCCTTTGAATTTATTTCGCCAATGTTCTAATTCACATCCAGAATAAACTAACATATCTCCTGGTTTTAAATCTACTTTTATACCTTTTTTATCAGTCTCTCCAGAAGGTTCCAAGTATATTGGCCAATCATCACCACCAAGATTCATAGTAGTAGATATCTCACAACTAAATCTGTCTTTGTGTCTTTTTAAAATATCACCTTTTTTATATATCCTTGCATAAGTGTAAGCTGGATATAATTTTAATCCTGTTACCTTTTCCATTTCTGGTTGGCATTTTAACATCAAAGTTTCCATAGCTATATTAGAATATTGACTATAAGTATGTGGAATTTGCTCATCTTGTCCTTCGTAGTGACCTATGATATTTTCAAAAGGTGAAATGTATCTAGTATTTCTACAAGTGTCATAAACTTGTTTTTGCATCATAAAATAATTTGCAACAAAAGCTGCTAGATCTTTTGATATTGCTTGACGGATAACTGTATACTTTTTCTTTTTAAACATCTTTAGCCATTTCTTTTGGCACCGCTTGTATATTCCAATGTATAAATCTAAAAGGCTCTTTACCAAAATCTACTGCAAATTCGTGTTCTAAAAATCCTGGAAAGATAATTAATGTACCTGGTGTAGGTTTAAAGTGAATTAATTCTGATCCACCCCATACACCTTTTTGATCTGGTTTCATTTTTAATTTAGTAGCACGTGCACCTGTTCTTGGCTCGTGAAATACAGGATAAGATGTTTTATCACTACATTTTAAAAAGTAAAAACCTGATACGTGTTGATTCCAATGTACGTGTGCTGAATGATGACCACCACCTTTTTTAGCAAACTCTTGTACCCACATCTCACTAAACATAGTTGTATACTGTTGCATATCAAAACCTTGGTGATCTAAATACTCCCAAGACTTTTGACCAATGTAGTTTCTAAAATCTAAAAAGTCATTATCAGCAGTTAAAGGTGTTGAGTGATAGGATCTCCCAAAATCACCGTGCTCTTTAATAAAAGCTTTTTCTCTTGTTTTTGCATCTTTAATATATTTATTAGATGCTTTGTTTAATGATTTTACAAACTCTGGTTTTTGTTCTGACCAAATGGTCGTGTTAAAGTAATTATTTATATACATATTATTTAAATGGTTTTCCTAAATGCCAAACAACAAGACTGTATCTTGTGCCAGCGGTTACGGGTTTAACTCTGTGCCATACAAAAGAAGGAAACACAATAATAGATCCTTTAGGTAAAATCTCTTTTGCTCTTCTTAAGTGTTGGCTTTCATCTCTCATATGTGGATCGTAGTTTCTAAAATCAAATTCTAACTCACCACCTTTGTATTCGGAACCATCTGTTAATTGACAAGTCATAGATAGTTTTCGAATTTTACCGTGATCGGGTCCTTCTTTTTCATAAGGTTTATCCCAACCATCACAATGCCAATCATAGTATTGGTTGTGTTTATATTTTGTAAACTGACAAGATTCTGATCTGTCCCATTCAAAGTTCCAACCAGCTGCTCTATTTGCTTCGTGAACATATGGGTGTAATTCTTTATATATCCAAGTATCATTTAACCAGACTAAATCAGAGTTTCTTTTTCTTTTTAAATCTTTAACTTCTTCTTTAGATAATTTTCTATCACCATAACCACCAGTTCTAGCCATTGTTTCTTCTTGTTGATTAGCATAAGCTATTACATCATCACAAAACTTTGGTGTAAGAACACCACTAAAATACCAATAGTAATTAGATATATTCATAAGTTATTGTTTGCACAAAGTTTAATGAATCTTTTTGATTGTTAGTTAGGTAATACATATTCGTTGATGGAAACATTATGAACATATTATTTTTAAGTTCTATGTCCCAACTTCTTCCTTTACGTCTATTATCTTCGTAGTGTATTCGAACAAAACAATCTTTAACTTTAACGCCATAAAGCATAGTAAAGTCTGGAGAGTTTCGTAGATCCACCGGATCAATATTTAATAAAGGAATTGTTGTCTCATTGGGTTTATAGATATTTCCCCACGTTGATTTGTTAACTAAATTGATACCATAATCAAGACCAATAAAGTCTCTCATATATGTATTTAACATATCCCAAGTTCTTGAAAATGGAAATTGTTTATTAGTAAATGATGATTGTAAAATATCGTTGGTAAGTTTTTCTTGGTCTATTTCAAAACCTTTCGGCATATCGATATCACCGTAGAATAAACTTTGCTCTGTTAATACTTGTCTCTGCATACCACCACCATTTTTAATTTATGCTTTGCTGTCTGTCAAGTCCCAAGTTGTATTTGCTTCATTCCAGACGTAAGACCATCTGTGAGTATCAGCTGTATTTTGTGAAATCTGTTCTTCTGTTAATGCTGGAGCATCACCGATTGGTGATTTCCAAGAAGCTGATTCGATGTGTTTTACCCAAGATGCAAAAGGTTTTTTAGGCCAGAAGATTTGATCATCTTCGTCCCAAGTATAACCTATACCTGCATAGTTACCTCTAAAAGGTGTTCCACCATTTCTGTGAGTTCCACCTGTTGTATTGTATGAAGTTTGAATCCACATTTGTGCAGGCCAATTATTATGTGTCTCTAAATATTGTTGACCTACTGTTTCATCTTCAACGCCATCAGCGTTTAACATATCAGAATTATTCAAAGTGAGTACTTGAATAACTTTACTGTTAGCTCCTAGTTTTGCAAAATGTGCCATAATTATTCTCCTTATATTATATTTTTTATTTTAAATCAACTATTGAAATTTGTACCTTATAATAACAATTCCTGAACCGCCTGAACCACCAGTTCCTGGTCTATTTCCAGCACCACCACCACCTCTATTAGTGGTTCCATTATTACCTAAAGCACCACCTCCAGTTCCACACGGAGAAGCTCCTCCCGAAGGAGATGAACCACCACCGCCTCCATAATTAACTGCTGATCCTGTTATAGCACTTGGAGAACCAACACCACCTGCTCCTCCACTACCTGTTGGAGGACTATTTGATCCTCTACCACCAGCACCACCTCCACCACCATAATTATAATTTGGTGACCCTGCAGCATCTCCAGCGTTAAATCCTTGAACAGGAGTTGTTGGAGGAGTATTTCCTTTACCTCCAGTTGGGTGAGATGGAGTAGGTGTTCCTTCTCCTTGAAAACCTCCACCAGATCCTCCAGGAGTTACTGCCATATCACCATTAGTTGATGAACCGTGTCCATTGCCGGCACCACCACCTGCTGATGTTATTGTTGAAAAACTTGATACTCCGCCTCTAGAACCGTTTGCAACTGGAGCACAAGTAGATGGAGGACCTCCAGCACCGCCAGCACCTACTATTACTGGATAAGCTTGAACTTCTACTGTTAAAGCACCACAAGGATTAGCTCTTCCCGCAGGTTCACAATAAGTACAAGCTGATAATCTATAACCACCTGCACCACCTCCACCTCCACCTCTGGGGGCAGGATAACCATCACTACCACCACCTCCACCACCAGCGAGTACTAAATAATCTACTGTAGTTGAACCTGCTGGAGATCCAGCACTTGTTACTGTAAAATTTCCTGGACCTGTAAATGTATGTATTTTAAAATCACCACAAGTTGTTATTGTTCCACCTGTTGCTTCTATAAACGGACTAATAAAAGCATTAGAACTTTGACCTGTATCTGTTGTTATCCAACCTTTTGTTGCATCTACATAAACAAAAGTTATTGCAACACCTTCTACGTTTATTACAAAATCTTCCGCATTGCCTTCTATATTAGATCCATTTCTAGCTAATGTAATATTATTGGTATCTGCTGTATTTGCATAATCTGAAATTGCGATCACCGCTCCAGCGTCAGGTGATGCTGGTAGAGTTACTGTGATTGCTCCACCTGTTGTATTTACAAAATACCCTACACCACTTACTGCTGTAAAGTCTCCTGTTTTAACTGTTGTATCCCAAGAAGCTGCACCGGTTGCGCCGAACCCTGCCGCCGTACCGTTGTTCGTGATCGTTGCACCTGCAGGAATTGTTATAGTGTCACCACTATCTCCTAACTGGACTGTACCACAATTTGTTCTTGGACTAATTTTATTTACTTTTACTTCACTCATAATTTACCTATTGAAATTTATACCTTATCATTACTATACCTGAGCCACCAGAACCACCGTGTCTTTCCGTACCATCATAGTTACCACCGCCACCACCGCCACCGGTGTTAGTTGTGCCATCAGTTCCCGTATTATTTGCCCTACTATATCCACCACCACCTAGACCAGCAGTAGCAGAATTAGGAGAAGCTCCAGGAGTTCTAATTCCTCCACCTCCTGCACCTGAAAAATACCTTCCTGCAGGACCTGTTGCACCATAAGAAGGTGCAGTGGGACCTATAAAAGGAGTTCCTATAAAAGATCCTGCTCCTCCTGGAGCAGCACTACCAGCACCTGTTCCACCTACAGCACTTGCTCCACCTCCACCTCCACCACTATTGCTATTAGTTGAAGGGCCTCCATTATTACCTTGTGGCGGACTAACTGGAGGAGTATTTCCTGCTCCAGCTGCTCTTGTTCCGGAACAACCAGCTGATGCACCACCACCTGAACCTCCAGCGTTTCCTGTACCACCATAACCATTTGAATCACCTCCACCTGCTGAGGATATAGTTGAAAAAGTTGACGTAACACCTTGAGCACTACTAGGACCTCCAGCCCCACCTCCGCCTACAGCTATAGGATAACCTTGAACTGATACTGATAATCCAGTTGGATTAGCTAATGGAGACATATTAGGTGCTGAAATGCATCCTACTGAATTGGACTGTCTAAAACCACCCGCACCGCCTCCTCCACTAATTGATTGTCCTGCACCGCCACCACCAGCTACTACAAAATAATCTACTGAATTAGAACCACCAGCAGATCCTGCTGATGAAACACAAAAGGTTCCTGGTCCTGTAAAAATATGTGTTTTAAAATTACCATTAGTTAAAACTGTACCACCAGTTGCAGCAACAAAACTAATACTTCTTTCATTAGAAGTTGAATCTTGAACATTTATCCAACCTTGTGTTGAATCAACGAATATAAATGTTACTGATTGACCTTCTGTATTTAAAACTACATTAGAATTTGTTCCACCAATTTTATCTGATCCATTTGGTGAAACTGTTAAATTATTTGTTTGCCAAGTAGCTGCATAATCTGCAACAGATACGATCGCACCTGCTGAACCTGCAGGTAAATTAACTGTAAAAGCACCACCTGTCGTATTACAAAAATAACCTTCACCACTGACTGCTGTAAATGTTGCTGTTTTTGGAGTTGTATCCCAGTCTACAGTCCCTGTTCTACCAAAACCTGATTGTGATGCACCTGATGCTAAATTAACAGTATCGCCACTTGCACCTAATGTGATTGTTGTACCACATTGATTAATTAAATTTCCACCATCTGCTGCTTGTATGTCATCTGCTTTTACAACTGAACCACTGATCGTAGTTGTTGCACCGCATTTAGTGACTACTGCACCGCCGCATTGGTTTTCTATGTTATCTACTTTAATTTTACTTGTCATAATTATTGAAATTTATACCTTATTATTACTATACCAGAGCCGCCTGTTCCACCAGCTCCACCTGAACCTGCACCTCCACCAGCTCCACCACCTGTGTTAGCTGTCCCGTTGCAACCTGAACTACCATTATTTGAATCACCACCATCTCCTCCACCATCAACACCGCAAGCACCTGCTCCAGGGCCAGCTGATCCAGCTCCACCACCTCCAGCTCTTCCTGTTGGTGTTCCATTAATTGAAGAAGTTGCACCTGTTCCTCCAAATCCTCTACAACCTGGAGAATTAGAAGCCCTTCCTGCTACAGTTGCTCCACCACCACCTCCACCGTGATTACCTAAAGGAGCAGGACCTGGAGTAGTTGAACTACCCCCATCTGTTCCTTGAGCTGGACTTACTGGAGGTGTATTACCACTACCACCTATATTAAGTACATTACCTCCACCACCAGATCCACCGCCGGATCCACCATTAGTAGTTGGATTTCCAGGTTTTGGAGAATCATCATCTCTACCTCCACCACCACCAGCACTTGTAATTGTTGAAAAAATTGAACTACCACCTTGCCCTCCAGCACCATTAGTAGTTGGGTTTGGTTGACCAGCTCCACCACCACCTACTGTAATTGGAAAAGCTGTTGCTGTAACTGTAACTCTATTTGGTGCGGATGGATATCCATTTAATGGAGACCCTGTATAGGGTGAACTTGGACTTACTACTTCTCTATAACCTCCACCACCTCCACCACCACCTCTATTTCCTCCACCACCACCTCCACCTGCTATTACTACGTGTGAAACTACATTATCAGCAGCACATACAGCTACTCTATCAATTGTAAAAGTTCCTGGTCCTGTGAACGTATGAATTTTGCAATTTCCACAAATTGTTTCTGTTCCGCCAGATGCTACAATAAAATTACTTCCAACTCCTATAAATTCATTTTCGTGCACAGTTTTCCAACCAACTGTTGCATCTACATAAACAAAAGTTAAACCTTGACCTTCTGTGAGTATAATTAAATCTCCATTAGCACCACCACCATTAATTTTTTCCCCACTTGCAGGAGATATTGTGAAAGCATTTGAATCAAATGTTTTATTATAATCTTGTATTGAAACTATTGCACCTGCTGAACCAGATGGCATAGTCATTGTTATAGCACCTGATGTTGTATTAACAAAATAACCTTCGCCATTAACTGCTGTAAAATCTCCTGTTTTAGGAGTTGTTTGCCAATCAACAGTCCCTGTTCTACCAAAACCTGATTGAGTAGCGCCACTAGCTAATGCTACAGTTCCACCACATCTACCTAAAGTTACAGTAGTTGCATCTACAACAACAGTTTTACCTGCTCCACCACCTGTTGTAAGTGTTGTGCCTGACTGTTCTGTTATTGCATCTACTTCTATTTTTGACATTATACTATTACTAAAGTCCCTGTTACTGTTACAGTTGCTGGTATAGTTATTGGTCCAGCTAAAACTGCACTTTCAATTGTTTGAGTTCCGTCAATCGTGGACGATTGATTAGGTATAAATTCGTTGGGGGCTGCTTGCCCTCCGATGTATTGGATTCCATTTACTATTGCCGTCATAATTCCTCCTACGTACTGATTTCGTCGATAAATGATGTAACAATATCTAAAGACGAAGCGGTATCGCTTTGAGCTTTAAGTACGTCACCATTTGCCAACACAATTTTTGCGCCGCCCTGAATTAGTTCGATTGCAGAGTTTGGTGGAACACTCACATTCTTTGCGATGAAGTGGTCATTTCCGCCATTCACAATCTGACAACTAGCCAAAACAGTTGAAGTTGTTACATTACAGATTCTAATACCAATAACAGCATCGTAATCTCCACCAGTAACTAAAGTGACTGGTGCTGTACCAACGTTTCTTTGTAAATTGTTTCTAAAATTTTGTGCCATATTTTTTTCCTATTTATAACGCAACCGCCATTGCTAATGCAAAGCCAGCTGACGCTGCTCCTACTGGTGTTCCTGATGCGTCCAGGTAAACCGACTTACTTGCTGGTAAAGTACAGAATACATCTTTTGTACCACTAGTAAAGTTAACAGCTGCATCTGAATTAGAACTGGAGATAACTGTAGTTCTAGTTAAGTTTGCACTCGTACCATCTAATGTTCCAAGTCCAACTTCAAACTCTGTTGTACCTTGATTAAAGATACAATAGTAAGTCGTATTGCTGTTTCCTATTCCTTGTGCAAAAGTTTCAAAACCAGTTACTGCTGCTCCAAGTGCCATTGCACCTGTACCAGTAGTTGTGCTTGTTACTTTTACTCTGTCGTTTATTACCAACGCCATAAATTTTCTCCTTAACTCATACTAATAATTGCATTAGCAGGTGTAGCAGGATCAGGAAACGTAATAGTAAAAGTACCATTCGTTGCTGTCTTGTTACCACCAAAATCTAAAACCACTACTAATCTATTTGCTGTCCCATCAACTGTATCTGTATTGTAAATCGCTGCAAAAGCTGCAGTGAAAGATGCTGAAGTATAACTAACATTATCAAAGTCAACTGAAGCAACTGCTGTTGAAGAAGCAACTCCAAGTCTTGTTAATGCTTTTACAGAATAGTTAGTACCACCTGTTGTATCTACTTCACCATTACCTGTTCCTAACAAGGCAACCGTCGATGCTGTTGAATAAGGATTAGTTGTATATAAAGATAGACTAAAGTTGTTTCCACCCGAAGCTTTAAAATTATGATTAGCTTCGAATAGAGCACCTCTAAAACTATTTGGTATTATATTTGCCATATTCTTTTATCTCCTTAATTACTTGATGGTGGTTTAACGTTAAGTTGAGCGCGAACTTCACCATCTTGATATTCGTCTCTGCGTCTATTACCGATTTGCTCGATAGCGTACGATTCTAATGCTTGTGTATAAGCTTGTTGGTAGTATTGTAACATATCCTGTGGGCCTTTCAAGTACGCATATGTATTTACCAGACAAGCATACAAAAGTAAATCTTGATATTTGTTTGACAGATAAGTGCCTACTGTGGCTGGAGCGGGACTACTTGTAGTGTCTGTAATAGTTTCTGGTTCTCTATCATAACACAAAGTAATATCGTAGTTTTTGTCAGGAGTAGGAGCTAATACCCAAAATTCTTCATCCCAATTAGCATAGTATTTAGGAATATCTACAGCTGAAGTTCCAGGTGTAGAATAATATTCGGCTATAAAACTTGTGTCTCTTTGTTCTAAATATACTTGATTTCCAGCTTTGTCTTTAAGTTGAGCGTATCTAATAAATCTTAAATCAGCAGGAATCGTTACATATCTATTTCCTATAATGGTTTGAGAGGTTGCATAAAATACACTTTGGTCAGTGTCTATTTGTCTGTAAATAGAATTTTCTGCGTTTACAATAATTGTATTTAAAACAGAATCAGTTAAAACTTTTGGAGTTGTAGCTCCATTATCTACTTCTGTATATCCTCTAATATCAGTTCTTAAATTATCTAAAGTGTATGCCATTATCCGTTTACTACCTCTAATGTTACTGGTCCTGCAGAACAATTATCTCCGCCGCCAGATACTCCACCACTTGTAGCAGAGCTTGTGCTTGTTATATAAAAATAATTTATTGGATCTGTTAATGCATCAGAAGTAGTTGCACCAGTTACAGTGCCAGATGAATCTATTTGACCTAATGCAATTGTAAATCCATTTGTATTATTTAAATCACTTACATTATCAAATGTAGGTATGTTAGCAAACTGTTGTAAGTTTGGAGTATCAGCACTATCACCACCTGGTCCAGAAGTAATTACTTCTGGTGGTCCTCTAAATCTTACAATATCACCAGCAGCTCTTTGATGATCTTCCGAAAAAACATTTACATAAGTTGTTCCCGAATAAATAACAGATGTAAATGGATTTGAATTTAATAAAATTAAACTAGCTTTTGAAGCTGGTTGTGGTCTTGGATTAAATAAAGCTTGTGGATCACTTCCTACGGGTTTTGGTTCAAGTTGTGGTTGCTTTGCTTCAAACTCTGAATAGTGAACTAAAGAACCATTCCATTCTCTAACCATTTCTGAATAAGGAAATCTTAATCCTGATCTATCAGAAATTGCTAAAGCATTTTTACCTGAAGCGTATCCAGCCATTATACTCCATCTCCATAAAAAGTTTGTGGTGAAATGAAAGTAGATGTGCCTTGATTATCTGCATCAAGTGCTCTTAACAATTCACTTTCATATCTTCTTTCTAATTCCTGACTTCTGTCTGGTGAATATTTTAAACTTAAATAATAAGCTAGTCCAGACATCATACAAGGATAGAATCTATTTACGACATCAGAAGTATTATTGTATGCTCCAACGTCTTGAATTTTAGATAAATAATAAAAACAAAATTGAAAACTACTTGGTGTAGTTGTACTCGATACACTAGAACTTGGTGTAGCATATAAAAATATACTTGGATTTAATCTTCTAGCTACGTAATATTGTGAAGGTGTACCTTTAGTTAGTTTATTTGGTGTTTGTGAATATTGTGATCTACTAATTTGAGTTAATGCAATATCTTGCGGATCTGTTGTAGTAGAATTATTTCTATAAAAAGCTTCTAAAACAGAACTAATGTCTTCTGGAAAATTTTCTGAATCAGATGCGTAACTATATTCTGCTTGTCCTTCAACTAAAGGAACTTTAGCTAATTTTACTTTCCATAAATGAACACCTCTATTACCCCATTCTTGAAACATTATATTTAAAGAACGTCTTGCAGATCTTAATTGATAACCTGTTCTAGTTCCTCTTACACCTGTTCTCTCAAATGCTTCTTCTATAATGTCGTCTATTTGTGGATTAAATTCTGTAGTTTCTGAAGTAGGTGAAATAGTTTGTGCAGTATTACCCATACCGCTGTGAGCAGTACAATAATAAAATAATAGTGGAGCGCCTGTAGTTCTAACAGGTGCAACATTAAAAGTTACACTTGCTCCTGCATTACCAGGAACTCCGGCTGTAGTTATGCCTGTAGTATAAGCAACACCGGCCGGTGTTGCGTGTGTTCCATTTGCAGTAGTTGAAAAAGCTAGTTGATGAGTTAAATTTGAACTATCAGATTGATCAAAGATATAAGTATTGCCTTCTTGTAAGTACAAGACAACATTAGCCTCTCCGTTAATATAAAATTTATTACCGGTACCGTATTGATTAGTTCCCGTTGCTACGGTTACTGTGTAAGTTATTGTAGCCACAATTTAATCCTACGTAAATGTTATAGTAACACCAGGTGTTGCAGTTAAATCTAAATAGATTCCATCGTCAAATAAAATTCCAGAACCTGGAACATAAAAGTCTATTCCTTCAGTTCCAAATTTAAATGTAGCGATTGTAGTTCCAGCTGCTCCACCAGATTTAAATACAATAGAAGAACTTCCAGCACCCTCTGCTTGGATACCTGTTATTCTAGCTCTTTGTCCTAAAGGAACCATTTGTGCGTCTGCTGTAGCGTGTGCTACCTGTTGGTCACTTGAATATGATGCCATTTGTTTCTCCTTAAAATTATTGTGTGGGCCGAAGCCCACACTTAATTAATTATTATAAATCTACTGCGTCTTGAATAGAATTATTTTGTAAGTACATAACAGTAACTGTAGCTGCGCCAGTTGTACCGTCACCATTAGTACCTGTAAAATCAGCAAGAACTTGTATGTCAGTTGCACCAACATTAGTTGCTTCTGTATCTAAAGTACCGTGAGTAGTTGCTAAAGCTTTAACATTAGCTGTAGCTATAAATGCATCTGCGTCTGCTACTGTTCCTACTGAAACAGTTGCTGCAGCACCATCATTATTAACAGTAGTAACGTTTAAAATTACATCTACTATTTGTGAGTTTGCTGGAACTACTGCACATACTTGATTAAGATGTGAAGCACCAATGATATCAATTTTTACTGATTGAGCCATTAAAACTTGTCCAACATTAGCAATGTTAGTTCCAAGTGTTGTACCTGTTGTGTTTGAAATCGTTCCCGCTCTTACCGGTCCCGAAAATGTAGTATTTGCCATATTAATATCCTCCTAGATATCTGAATACTGTCCCTAGGGTTGTCGACTATACGCGTCAGCATTCATCGTTTATTAAATGTATAGTAACTAAAATATATATGATTTTTTTATAGAGTGCAAGGGATCCCTAGGTATTTATGCATTTCAGCGATGTAGCTTTTGATTAAGTAGCTACAGAAACTTGTGGAGCTGTTCCTTCGACAGTATTCTGTCTATGGGCAATTGCTGCTTCTTCTAGCTTGATCTTTGTAATGACTTCTCTAACTTTGTCATCAATTCTGACCATTTCAAGAGTGTACCTACCATTATCTAGGTGCTCCTGTTCCCACTTCAACTCCAAGGACCTTTTTGCTTTGTATAGGTCTTGTATCATCAATAACCTCCTCATAAGTTATTCGATTTAACGGAGAAAACATTCCCGTTGTTTCCCAGATAATATCATTTTTCCCTAGTTTGTCAACTATTGACTGTTCTAACGAAATTGGATTATCTTCTGCTTCTACTTGGAATTTTGCGTGGCGATCGTACGCCCATATATTTACTAGGAATTTAGTCATTTTCTCACCCTATTTTAAAAAAGGGGCCGAATTGTGTCGGCCCCTTAAATTTATTGATTACGTTGCGTCTGATCCAAATACGCCTCTTGGATCTGAAAATCCAAATACGTATCTTTCTCTAGCTTTGTATCTAACATTGCCTGTATCAAAGTCACCTTCCATAGAAGTTTTGATAGGTGATCTATTGAAATGCTTAAGACCATTAGGCACATCAGTTTTAATAAAGAACTTCTTCGCAGCAGTTAAGTAGTTATTTACTACATATCCACCAGAGATCATTCCCATATTTCTGATTGCGTTAATGTCATTATCAGCAGTGCCTGTTCTACCAGCAGAATTCATAAGTCTGTCAGCAGTAAATTGAAGAGCTGAAGGAATTACTAATTTAACTCCTTGCGCTGCAATTTTTAAGCCTCTTTCATCAGTGAAAGCCGCGATGTCAATCAACGACTGTTCTAATGAAGTTTCATTAAGTTCAGCAGGTGTTGCCAACTCATTTGAAAACTGACCTGCTAATGTAGGGTGGTCAGTAGCACAAAGTGCTTTAGTGTCCCCTCCAGCAAAGTTTGCATCAAATGCATTGTTAAGTACCGCTGCACCTTTGATATTTTTAGTAGACGCCATAGATCTTGCTAAAGCTTTTGTATATCTAGACGCAAGTCTGTCATACAAGTTATCTTCAATAGCTTCTTCTGTGATAGCGAATGCTAAAGCAATCGTTTCGTTAGTGTAACGAGCTGTGAAAGTTTCTTGCGCTTGGTCAAACTGAACGCCTTGGCCTTCAGGTTTAACTGCTGCGTTTGCGAAACCAGCTAACATTACTTCCTCTTCGAAAGCTCTGTCTGATGATTCAGTGTCAAAAATTTCTGACCACTGCTCGCCGTATTGTTTATATTCAAGTCCAAATAGTGCATTTAGACCTGGCTCTAGTTCTTTAACTAGTTGTGCTCTTGATATTGCCATAGTTAATTGCTCCTATTAGTTAGAAATAGACGCCGCTGGAGAAACTTGAACTATTACGTTCGAGTCAATCGCAGTATTGTCATTGTTTGCCGGATCGTTTGCCGTTCTAACAATTCTAAACATTGATGTAGCTGCTGTTCCAGTAATATCTAATTTTACTGTAGACTGTCCCTGGTATTGAGTTCCAGTTGTAGCTCCATCATTTGGATTGAATGTTGAAAGAAGGTTTGCTTGTGTTACCGCTGCATCCGCTTTGCAAGTATATTCTTGCATAGGGTTGTCGTTAACAAAACCGATTCCGTCGCTTGAACCAGTATTGTAGTCCGTTCCGAACGTAGTACTAGCTAAAACGTGGTTTGCGAAAGTAGGTTTGCTTGTAGAACTATTTATATAAAAAGCTCCATTGAACACGCCTATAATTGGTTGGATGTTAGATGTTCCAGTTGACCAACCTGCTCCACCAGTAATACCGTCGTCCATAGTGCCCGCTGTAGTATCTTGTAGATACCCATCGTCACCTGCAGTATGCTGATGTGAAACAGGATTGTTTTGAAAAATCCCAACACCTAAACCTGATTTGATTTTGTATTCAGCTTGACCGCCTGTAGCAGGAGTTGATCCTACTGTAGGGGCTTGTCTAAATCCAAAACCTTCTGTTTGGTTTGCTGCCATTGTTGTTTCCTTTATTATGTACTGACTCAAATGAGTCAATACGGATTAATTTATTTTGTTGGTTTAGAAATTGTTAAAATACTATTTCTTTGTACCACCAAAAGTTACACGAGTATTCGATTCATTACTGAATTTCATACTTGGGTGCTGTTCCTTCATAAGATTGTTCTCTACTGCTTCTTCTTTAGCCTCGTTTTGCTTTTTATAATAAGCATCGATTTGAAGCGCAATCTCCTCTGGTATCCTAGCCAGCAATAGGCCGCCCACTCCAATAACTCCAGCGTATCTGCCTTCAGTCATCTCTGGATATTGTGAGTCTGGATATTGATCGGCTCTCACCAATTCCCATCCTTCTCTCAAAGACGATGCTATATTTTTAGCATCTGATGCGCCGAGTATTTCGGCACGTATCCATTGATGTCTATATCCAGTTGGCGCTGGTGGTGCATCAAGTGAGTTGGGTGGAGTCCAAACTTTTACAGATTCAATTTTGTCTCTAGTTTGACTCGCACGAGAAGTTTTTATTTTATCATTTTCCATTTTATGCTCCTTCCGTGATTTTTAATTGTTTTGCATAATCTTCTAGCGGCACACCTAATCTTTTAGCAATTGCTACCTGCGAAGGCGTGAGTTTTACAGTTTTTCTGCGTCCGGTTGAGGCTGAACGTTTAGCCGAAGCTACATTTTGAGTAGGTCTTACTCTTTCTGTAGTAGTATCTTCTACCTTATCAAATTTATGCGGAAATTCAAGTCTTATTCTTTTATCAACTTCTGCATAATATTCGTCAGATTTAGGATCATAGCCTTCTTGCTCTACAAGTGTTTTATGTAGGTCAAAAGCCGTGTAAGTCATTGCTGAATCATTACCAAACCAAGTGTTTTTAGCTGCCCATTCTTCTGCTTTAGGATCAGTAGCTGCTGCTTGAGTTGGTCTTTGAGGTGCAATATTAACATCTTTAACCGGTTCTGGTTTAGACGCTTCAGCAACTTTCATTGCATTTAGTCTTGCCCCATCCATTGTTAAATTTGCAATCTGTTCCTGCGCTGCAATTTGAGCTTCAACATTTTGAGATTCAATAGCATTTTTTAAAGCTAACTTGGCTGCTGCCATATTAGTTTTTACTCTTGATTCAAACTCTGAAGTGTAAGATTTATCTAGTTTAGATAGTCTTCCTTCTAGTTCACTTTTTTGTTGATTGGTTGCTTCTGCAAAGGCAATAGCTTCTTCTCTTTGCCTTTCAGCTTCACGCATTTTACGAGTTAATTTAGCAATACGTTTTTGAACGCCTTCACTATATTCTTTTAACTCATCAGGTTCTGCTTTTTTTTCTAGTTTAGTTTCTCTTTCGTTTTCAAAAGATTTATCTTCAGCAGGTACTTGTTCTACTTCTATCTCTTCTTCTTTTACTATCTCTGCTTTTTCTGGCTCACCTTTATCGTCTAAATTAATTTCAGCACCGACTGTTTCGCCGACGTCAATTAATTCTTCTGAAGGTTTCTTATTTTCGTTCTCTGTTGGCATAGTTTCCTTCCTATGTTGTTAAATGTAATGAAGAACTGATTCAGGATCACCTATGGTCCCTAACACTTCATCATCGTTTAGTATTCGCACTTCTCCACCTTCAATCGGTAAACGTGAACCAGCATATCTGGCAAACATTACCCAATCTCCTACTTTGCACCACGGCTTACCAAATTTTTCTTTGTCAGCGTATGCAAGATCTCCCATTTTTAAAACATAACCACAAGTAGTTGCGATTCTAGCTTTATCTAATTGTTCTTGAGAGAATAAAATTCCACCTTTAGTTTTTTCTTTTGGTGTAAAAGGTAAAACTAAAATTCTATATCCAACCGGTTCTGGTAACTGGTCTTCTACATCTTTAATATTTTTTTCGTCTAATCTTATTGCGTGAGGCTCTTCTTTTTTTTCAGCTTCGTATTTGTCTTGAAGACCTAACTTAATTTTTGGTACTTCCTTGTCCGATGTCGATAACGTTTCCTTGCTCATTTTTTTGCTCCTTTGGTTCTAGCAGGTTAGAGATTTCCTGTAATGTTAATTGGTAAGCGTGTGCTTGTCCTAGCATATACTTATATTTTTCCATACTGTCAACCCCACCAGTAATCATACTGTCTCCAATTTGTTGTAGAGTTGCATTAAGTGTTTTCTTAAGTTTATCTATTAGTATTAAATCGTCCATTATAATTTAAACTCCTGTAATGTTTTTAATTTTTCTTCAGCACTAGCAATCTTTTCAATTAACTTATCCACTTCATCAATATGTTGTGGATGTTCTCCAATACCCACACTGTGTTCTAGATAAATTTTAAGAGTTGCATCTGCTTCAGAAATTTGTGCATTATATCTATCTTCTAATGCTTCAAGTATTATTTGTCTCATCTCTTTTTCCTTTTCTTTTTTAAAAGTTTAACTCTTGTATGCCAGCACCACTCTGTCATTTTAATAACACCAGTTTCTACAAAAGAAACCGCATCATCAAGTTTAGCAAAACAGTTATAAATAAATCGATCTAGCACTTCCACCTTTTTCTAGCCTGACGTAGTCTAGAATTAGGATCTCTTGCTGCTTTAGGAAATTTTTTCATTTGACCTGCACTTCTTGCGCAGTATGATTTTCGCCTGTTAGCGGCAGCGGACCCTTTTTTAACTTTACCAGTCACAGCTGTTTTTAATTTAGAACCGGGATTTTTTCTTCTGTAGGCAGCGACACCGGCTCGTGTCATACCTGCTCCAGACTTTGTAGGTCTAAAGTTCTTTTTGTTTCTTGCAGGCATATTGTCTTGTTTTCGCATTACAACATTCCTTTATAATATTTTTTTAAACTTGGATTTGAAACTTGTACTCCACCTAAACTACCATCTATGTAGCTACCTCTATAAGTTCTTTGTGCTTGCCCTATCATACCACCATCTTTAGCAAATGTTTTAACGTTAGTTGGTTTAGGTCCTTTGTTACTTACTGCTCTTTTTCGTCTGACAGCACTCGCCTTTTGCCCACTTGTCATTCGTGTGGCTTTTGCAAGTGGAACGCATTTTGGATATTTCCTTTTGCTTCCCTTCGATCTCCCGCACGGTTGATACTTGCCGTTTTTCTTCGGAGCTCCAATGTCCACCCATTTCTCGTCCAACCATTTTTTTAATCCACTCATTAAACCATTTTTGTTTTTTTACGTCTATTAGACATAACCTTACCACATCCTCTTGCAATAAAACCGCCATCAGCTTTTTTAGTTCTACCTACTTTGCCTTTGCAATATTTGGATGCCCAAATATTTGCATACGCACTAGGATAAACATCAAACTTTTTTTTCGCGGCAGCTTTACCTGCAGGACATAGTTTAGCCATTACTTCTTCCTTTTTTTAACTCTACCACCTTTTTTCATATAGCCCATTTTAGCTACAACTTGAGGTGCTTTCTTTTTTAATTTAGCAAGACCAGGTTGTTTCTTTGCATCTATTTTTTTCATTATGCTTTGTTCCTTAATTTATTTAAAGTCATAGCAAATCTAGCACGTTGTCCTAGTTTGCCTTTTTTCTTCGCAGCGGCTTTTAATTTAGAAGCTGGAATCTTTTCGCCTTTCTTTATTCCTAAAGACTTACGTAAAGCTCCCGGCTTTTTAATTGCCTTCTGTATGAACTTTTGTCGAGCCATAAACTACTTGTTTATTTTGCCAGACTTTTTAGCTTTAGAACCAAACTTACCATAAGACTCGTCTCTTGAATCTTTTAATTGTTTTTTAGTTCTTTTCTTTTTTATTCTCATTGCGATAGATTCATCTTTTCTATCTTTGTAACCCTGTTTTTTCTTTTTAACAGAACCACCTTTTTTATACATAGCACCACCCTTCATACCCATATCGTCTTTGTAGTAACCAGACATCATATCTTTTCTTGCGTTAGACATTCCGCCCATTGCTTTTTTTACTCTGCCGCCAGCCTTCATTGGATTAGCGACTTGTGTGTTAAATCTTCTATTTGGCATTATTTTTTTCCTCCGTTTTTAAAGATCTGTGTACCCTTAATTCCAAAAATTGATCCGACGACTAAAATCCAAAGGGTACTGAACCAAGTCGGGAGTGCCGCGAAATGTTCGAAGAAAGTTTTCACTTTATCGAGAGCGCCAGGATCCTCCGAGAAGACTCCCCACGCGAGCACGATTATTGGCGCCGACAAAATAACAAGAACGAACTCGTCCTTGTAATCATTTTGACGTGCCTCTAACAACTTGCCTTGGTAAGCTTCCTCACCTCGAGCCTGTCGTTCAGCGTGCAGTAATTGAGCATCAGACATCGCGACTTTCGCCTTCTGCTTGTTAGCATAAATTTTACTACCAGCAGAGACGGCTAATTTAATTGCCGATAACCACATACTAGTACCAAGTTGCTTTTACAGGTTTTTTGTCAGGTCTCATTCTTTTTGTGCCTCTAACGTCAACCGTTTGTGATGTAAACGGGTCAGTCATTTCCACAGGAATCCCACCTTGTTGCTCACCTTTAGAGTTTGCACCAAGTTCAGGAACAATTTTTACATTGTCTCGACCTTTGTTTGTTTTTTTAACCATAGTTTTCTCCTTAATTGGGTTTATATCTATTTTTTTCCGAAGTTTCTACCAAAATCGTGAATTTTGCTTTGGTCTGCCATTGATTGTTTAGCTAATGACACGCCTGCACGCAATCCAGCAAGATCTGCTTCTTGTTCAAGCTTCGCTTCTTGATTTTCTTGGTTCATAAGAGCTTTCATCTTGTCAAGATTTAATCTTTCTTCACCTTCTTCTTCTTTTCTTTGATTATCTTGCGCTCGAAGATCCATTTCTCTACCTTTTAGTCGTAGTAATGGGTCTCCACCATACTCACCCATAATTTTTTCTTCTTCTTTAGCAAAATCTTCCTGCATTTCTGCAATTAACTTCGCTTTTCTAGACTCAATTTGGTTTGTAATCTGTTGTAGACGTTGTTGTGCCTGCATTATTTGTGGATTTTGCATCATACCTTGCGCCATTGCAGGATTTGCAGCACCTGCTGCTTGCATTTGTTGTTGAATCATTTGTACTTCTTGTAATTCTTCGACAAATTCTAGTTGAACTTGTTCTTGTGCCATTAAACTAATGTGCTCTAGTATATTTTTTTGTAAAGCAGCCATCGCTCCTGGATTATTTTGAGTTTGATTTAGTCTCATAAAGTTTAAATGCGCATCAATATGAGCTTTGTGGTCTTGACCAGGAAACGCTTGATAAGGTTTCATACTCATTGCCATAATATGTTCTAACGCAGGATCCATCGGCATTGGTGCTGCCGGTGGTGGTAAGATTGCATTTACATTTTTCACCCCTAGCGCATCATACATAGATCTATATGCTTGATACAGATTATGTATTCGAGGATTCGATTGCGCCAGTTGTAATTGAGATTGAGCTAACGATATTCTTTGCGTCTGTGAGAAGATGTTTGGATCTGCTACAGGTAATATATCTACTCTATCATCAAAGTCTTGAACCTTAATTTCTCTAGATGCACCAGGTACATCATAAGGATAAACAGGGGGTAAATAACTTTTAAATACTTCTGCTAGTAATTTGAATTCTTGTTTAAGACCAACATACAATCTTTTGTGTATCGCTGACATTACCCGCGATCCACGTTCCAATAATGCAACAGTTGTACCAACTGCAGCGGCTTGGTTCATATCACCCACTTGTGAATCTGCGATGCTCGCGAATCGTTGACCTGCTGACACCACAACACCCATTAATGAAAGTAATGTTTGGTCGGGTCCTTTAAAAGGTAAAGTCATAAATTGATCTTTGATATTGCCTCCCGGAGCGTCGACATCTCTAAACTCACCAGGTTGTAATGGCTGTGCATCATCTCTAACTCTAATACCACGAGACTTAAATCCTGCGGGTAAGTTTGCTAAAGTTCCAGCATCAAGAAGTTGTCTTAACGCAGCTGTTGCAGTTCTAGTTAAACCACCAATCATATGAATTAAACCGAAACCATAGAAACCAGTTCCTGGTAAAAATTTAAATTGTACAAAGTAATTTATTTTTTTCTTTAATGGATCTTCGGCCGCATAGTTTCTTCTAATAGATAAAACTTTATGACCTGCTTCAGATAAAGTTACAACGTAAGGTAATTTAATTCCTGTTGGTTCTTCACCAACATCTAAATCTTCATAACCTTCTAAATCTAAATTAGTATGAATTTCATAAAGTGTGTATTGATCTTCTTGACCATCTTTTTGAATTCCCTCAAGCTCTAATTTTTTATCTTGTAATTGATTTTGTGTAACAGGAGGTGTTCCTAGTTCTACATCTCGATAAAATCCTGCAACCTGTTGTTTTCTTAATTCATTCTCTGACATTTTTATAACGTGAATTATTGCCTCTGCATCATCTAAACTGTTTGCAGAATAAGGTACGATCAAATCTTCTGCAGGTACAAATTTAGAAACCGCTCTACCTAAAAGATCGTCATAATAAACTTTCTTAAAGGTAGATCCGGATAGAGGGAGGTAAAATAACATTTGGTCAAACTCTGGTTCATATTCTTTCATCTGATCCATAATTTGATAATTCATAAAATCTTTAACACGTTTACCTTGTTCTTCTTTAGCCACAGTTGCATCACCCATAACTTGAGTTCTAACCGGGCCGTCTGATGGTAATAATTCTTTATAAGCTTGTGCTTGAAATTGTGTAACCGCTTCAGCAAGAACAGGATGGTTTACACCACTAGCTCCTCTAAAAGGTTCTGTTCGTCTTTCATACTTAAATCCTAAAAGATCTAAACCGTTTCTATAAGTTTCTTCCCAATCTCCACGAGATTCTTTGTACTCGTTGTATTGGTCAAATAGTTTTGAACCCAATGGATCTAAAATTTCTTCTCCTAAAAATTCTGCTAGGTTTTCAAAATGGTCTTCACCGCCTTCAGGACTTGCAGTTTTAGGATCAAAAGAAACTTCTGCTCCACCTTCTTCAGTCATTTCTATTTCAACAGGTCCACCTTTAGTTTCAACTTCTTCTACGTTTTCTTTGATTGCCTCTTGAATTTCTACTTCACCTGGAACTTCAATGGTTGTTTTTGTATTCGGTAATGGTTTATCTATTTCAGCCATTTTGCTAATCTATCCTCTTTTGTTAAATGTTTCAATCACTTCTTCTAGAAGTGCTGTGTTCTGTTTCTTGGGTTCTTCTATTGGCATTGGGTTAGCTGCAGCCCATTCTAATATCTCTGCTTGTGTGGCAGGTGTATCATCTGGTTTTACAATTGCACCAATTATTTCGTTGTATTTTAATTCCATTATCTTTTCTCTTTGAACATCGTAGCGAGGCCGCCTTCTGAATATCCGGTTCTTCCTCTACCTGATCTATTAGAAAAGTTTTCATTAGTACCTGTAGATCTAGAACCAAAACCTCCTCCTCTACCATCTGTAAAACCTTGTCTGTCGGCACTTGCATATACACCTGCATTTGCTGCTCTTGCTCTATCTGCTGTTGCAGCTTCTCTTGCTCTTTGTTCTTCTTGTGCTTTTGCTGCTAATTTTTCTGCTTTTAATTTTTCAGCTAATTGAAATTTTCTTTGTGCTTCTTCAATAGCTTTAATTCTTGCTCTACTAGCAGCAGTTTGTGCTATTTTTCTATTTCTAATTTTATCAATTCTATTTTTAAAAGTATCAACAGTCATTCTATTTAAATTATATCCAGCCATAACATTATCTCCAGATTCATCATCATAATCTCCTGTAGAAACTATTTGACCAATGTCATTAACTGCAAATCCTAAATTACCCATTATGTTTTCTTGAATAGCTCTTTGATTAACTGGAATCATAGATCCTATTCCTTTTGCTATTCCTTTTATGGCTCCAAATGCAGGATTAATTGCAAAGCCAATTGCACTGGTAATAGGGTTATCCATTAAACCTGTTAATCCTTGTTTAGCTTTTGCAAACATACTTTGTTTGCCGATCTGATTACTAGTGTCTTCCGGCATATCTCCATAGTAAGCACCACTTAAAGATGCTTCATTTGCAAATGGATCATTGATACCCATAGAAGTTAATTGTTTAGTTCTTACATCTGCTTCGTTTGCTGCAGCGATTCTTGGATCTGTTCTAACAGATCTAATTGTATTTAGATCAGGATTGTATGGAGAAAAATTATCACTCTCACCTTGATAACCTAAATTATTACCTGGGGTTGAACCTGGTGGTGTTGTCCCTGAATCTGCAGTTGGTAAACTATATCCTGCTTCTTTAATAGCGTTTGCTATCTCTTGATCTGTGAAAGAATTATACGCACTCATAGAATTGTAAATAGCTAAAGGTTGACCAGTCAAAGCCGGTCCGCCCATAAATAATCCTTGTCTTGGTTTCTTTTCTTCGAATAGAACTTCAATGCCTATCGCACCGCCGTCCGCGTATCTCTTTTTAAAAAACTTTTTGTAATCAAATTTTGGTTTACTTACTTCTTCTAAACCACCATCATATCTATCTTCTGCTTCATCTAGCATCTCATCTTCTTTGCCAGGCAAAATAATTTCTTCATAACCTTTTTTTCCTATTTCTCTTTTATCTCCTGTACCTTCTTTAAATCTTCTTTTCATTTCTTTAGCTTTTTCAGCCCTGGTTAAATCTCTTGCATCCACATCTTCTACTTCAACTTCTTCTTCAACTTCTTCGTCTTTACCTTTTTTCATAAAGATCTCACCAATACCAACACCTGGTACGATAGTAGATAAAATTTTCATCGACTGTTCAGGATTCTCTTGAATATAATCATTGACCATATCTGCAGCTTTTGCCATACCTAATGTAGCAATTGAAATTCCTACGGCTTCTGCAAATGGGATAACTAAAGGTGCTGCTAATATCATAATTAATAATACGTTCTTTCAACTTGAGGCAATGAGTCCTCTATTAAATCTTCTGGATGCGCCACGAACCCTCCTTGTCTAAAACGCATTATTGCTTGTGTCGTACTGTCCACCAAATCATCGTGATCTCCATAAGGAAATGATGCACATTCTTCTATAACCTCTTCTGCGAACTTTTCGTCAGGCGCCCAAATTTGGCCACTCTCAAAGAGTGGAGCTACAGCGTTTACCCTCGCGTGTTTATCATTACCTTTTGAGGGAGTGAAATTTATAACAGGAATCCCCATTTTTCGCAACTCATAAGTGAGCGGTAGTCCTGATGCTTTAGCCTCCACGATCACCGTTTCTGGATTCCAGTATTTATATTGCTCGTAAGCTTCTTTTTTTAGCTCTGGAAATTCCAATCGTTCTTTGAATGCATCGAGTAATATTAGATTAGCAGGGCTATCTTCGTTTGGATAAAAGACTCCCCAGGTGGTAATAGCAGAATAATCGGCGGATTCTTTTTTAAGAAAAGCTGTATCATAACTTTGAATAATATGATCGAGCGGCGGGATATAAGGTTTATCCCAAACCTTCCACCATTCTCGTTTAATTAAACTACCTTCTTCAGATGTTGGGTTTTGCATCCACTGTGCGTTCCATTTACCCACACTCAAACTGGCTTTAACAGATTCTAGTTCTTCTAACTTCCAATATTGTGGCCAGACAGGTTTATTACTTGGTAGGATTGCAGGAAACTCAATGATGTCCCATTGATCTGATTTTAATTCTTTTTGAGATTTTAATAACATCCCGGTTAGATCTTTCATATTCCATCTTGTCATAACGACAACGATTGCTCCACCCGGCTGTAAACGTTGACGTGGTCCTGATGTATACCACTCGTAAGCTCTTTCCATTGCAGTCATATTCAGTGCGTCTTGCTCCGAGTGAGGATCATCGATAATCAATAAGTCCGCTCCACGGCCCGTGATCGCAGATCCAACACCGGCTGCATAATATTCACCGCCCTGTTCGGTTTCCCATTTACCAGCTGCTTGACTGTCCTCTCGTAGTCTTGTCTGGAATACTTGTTTGTATTCCTCGGAGTCCATTAAGGTTTTAGCTTTTCGACCAAAGCGGATCGCGAGTTCCGTTGTGTGGGTCGTCTGTATTATTTTTAGATTAGGTCTACGTCCTACCATCCAAGAGGGTAGAAGATAGGACGCGAACTCTGATTTGGTATGCCTTGGTGGCATATTAATAATTAGTCTTTTGATCTCACCGTTTGCAAGTTTATTAAATTTGTCAGCAATTTTTTTGTGATGCTTACCTTCGATAAATTCAGGCCACACGTGTTTGACAAAAGTTAAGAAGTCATCGTGGACTTTTGATTTAGTTTTCTTTTCAGAAAGTTTTATTGCGTATTTAAGGAATTGTTTTTTGGCGTCAGGGGGTAGCTTGTCTATTAATTCTTGTTTCATAAAAATTTTTGCAGAATTTTTTTCACTTCTGTTTTGTACCAGTTTTTGTTTTTTTAGGGGTACCCCCTCTATTCTATTGCCATTTTCTATTTAGCGCAAGTATAAGTCTAAATCTTGGTATTAGGGTGGGCCCTCGATACGCGAGCCAAAAAGGGGTGTGGGGGGTGCGTCGATATGTCGCATTTGAGATTGTTCAGGGACCCCTCTGTATAGGGTGGGTGGGCCCATAGTTCACGAGCCAATTTACCTGCGACAATTTGTCGCATTGACACAAGATATAGGTATGCGTTTTTGGAGTGTAGTAAATATATCACACTGGTCAAAGTTGTCGCACCTATGGGAATTTATACGAATTAAGTTGACCCTTATAGGGCAAGTGATAAGGTCTAGTTATGTTTAACAATAACAAAAGGGAATATATGACAATCGGACAGAAAATAAAAAAAGCTAAAAACATTTATGCTTGGGTTTTAATTTATGCTCCAGATGATGGAGAATATCTTAAAGTAAGTAAAAAACATTTAAGACAAGTTATGATGAATATTAAAGGTGGCTTGTCTGAAGATGTATTTAGATTAGATGATGACGGGGATTTATATGTCAACTAGTCTAATCGTAGAAAAAAAGAATGTGTACGGGGTAGAGCGTGTCTACCCCGTTTGCAATAAGGCGAAAATATTAACAGCGTTAACAGGAAACAAAACTTTGTTAGATGTTGATATTAAATTAATCAAACAGTTGGGATATACTTTCTCAACCAAATCAGAGGAGATATAGAATGTCATTGATTACATTTGAAAACGACGAACAAAGAAAAAACTTTCAATTGAGAATGGCTTTGAATGTTTTAGAGCAAGAGACAATAAATACAATGGGGATTAGATTTTATAGAGGTTCTATTCTTAATGTATTAAGAAGATATTTTCCAGATCTTCCAAGGACTAGAAGATCAGCTTACAAATATCTAAAAAAGGAGGGGTACTATGCGAAATAGTTATAAAGGTTATTGGTTCTATATAGAATCAAACGTGGAGCGTAAGCGTTGGGAATTATTATTAGAAAATAAATCTAATAATAAAATTAAATTTGTAGAACTTAAAAACTCAATGACACTAGGCGAGATCTATGATCTCGCTTTGAATGAAATTGAAGATTTAGTTTTATATGATTAACAAAAAGGAGAAGAGATAATGCACGAAAAAAATAGAGAGTACAACGGCTACAGCAATTACGAAACTTGGAACTTTATGCTGTGGGCTAACAACGATGAACCCTGTTACCACAGGGTTCAAGAGGCTGTTAAGAGATGTAGAGAGTTAGGTGGTGACGCTCACGATCTCGCAACTGAACTGCGAGATATAACCCACGATCAAGCACCAGAATTAAAAATGAGTTTTTATTCTGATGTAATGATGGCGTCAGTAAGAGAAGTCAACTATCACGAGGTAGCTGAACACTTACTAGAAGCGCACGACCTAGTTGATAAGATAGTAGAAGCTAACTAACAACCAACCTCGCTCCGAGATAATCGGAGCGAGG
>Ga0208428_1000043_pt1 | contig 56256 bp, 71 predicted proteins | sample DEB08_DNA_11_FD_184535 | JGI IMG/M metagenome (GOLD analysis project Ga0208428, IMG submission 184535) | Aqueous microbial communities from the Delaware River and Bay under freshwater to marine salinity gradient to study organic matter... | ecosystem: Environmental > Aquatic > Marine > Coastal ... | reverse complement strand
CTCGCAATAATCTTTGAGCTCCTCACGTTGTACAACGCTGAACCCACCCTCCTCTGGCATGTCAAAAGCGATTATCTCAGCGCCTCCGTACATCCATCCTGGATTGCCCGCTACGTTTTTGAACTCGCACCATATCTCGTCAGGGAGATTGTTGCCCTTGACGTCTACACCCCAGGTACTGTCTCCGCTGTGCGCAAGCCAGTAGTCGATGTGCAAGTGCATGTCATCCTTCCTGGTGCCTTTCGTTACCTGGAAGCCTAGTTGTTCTGCTGCTCGAATGAATCGAACTTCAGCTACCCTCCCCGTCGCCGAAGAGTATTTCCGCCTGTTCTGACTGATCATAGTTGGCCTCGAAATGTTGATACGAAGCCTCCTTGATAAAGTCGAGTTCGTGGTTAATGATTACTCTCGCTACTGTAATCATGTTAGCCACGATTCCAGGGTTAATGCATGCACCCCCGTCAACGTCATGCAAATCCTCGTAAAACTCAGTGATGTAGTCGTGCAAGCGCAAACACGCTATGCTGTAGCTATCACTTAGTTGCTCTCTTGTTAGATCTTTTTTTGCCATATCCTAGTTCTTTTAGTATCGCTATTGCTTGCTCCACCTGCTGTTTGTTTTTGCAGATGAAGAGAGCTGGGACTGGTTCTCCTGAGTCTATCAAGTGACGAAGGAACAACTTCCACCGCATCGGGAAATCATGATGCGATGGAGTGTACCCTTTGGTTTCTATCACCCATTCTCCGTTTGGTCCTACGAAGTCTGGAGTGTATTTAATGGGAAGGACCGTCGAGTCTGTTCGATTCGACAGGTCTTTCCGCTTGGTAGTCATCTTCCAGTATATACCAGGGTATTTGAATTTATCTACGAGCATGTATTCATGTGTCTCGTAGGTAAAACTTAGCCCCGATTCAGCTAAAAGATCAGCGCAGGTTTTTTCTAACCCGCTTTTATACTTCCCCAAAGACCGCTTCTTGGCTGTTTTTCTCCTCGGTGTCCCGTTTTTGTTTCGCTTCACTAAGGCAAAGGTACAGCCTATTGCATTAAAAACGACGTATTAACAGGAAAATTTATTACATCTTGCTCACCACCCTCCAGTTCAACAGCATCAAAGAGCAAATTTTGCTTGGGCCAAACCCTAAATCCTGTGCGAGATGTATTCATTTCGAGTCGGATAGGGTCATCAAGGCCAGTAGGCTGTCCGCCTGTCTCTACGTCTCGCACCTTACGGACGTGAAACTCGGTGATTCTGCGTTGCGAATGGTCTGGATGCTGAACCTTTCGGTGAATAGTGATGAAGCAGTCGGCACGGTTTACAAACTTGCCTCCACCCTCGGTGTCTTCTGCATACGGAGCCGTGGGTAATCCGTCGTCTCCTTTGCGTCGTTGCGCCTCGCTGAATGCATGCATGTTTAACCAAACGGCTACGTTGTTAGCCGTAGAGAAGGTAAGAAACTCAGAAGCTGCTTCGTAGTGGTATTCGTGACTGCTCTTGTTTGTAGTTCCCATATCAAGCTTTAAGCTGTTGTAGGGATCAACGAAAACAGCATCCACTTCTTGTTGGCGAAGGATCTTCTCAAGGAATACGATGATATCTCCGTAGCTGTACACTTGCTTATTGCTGATGACCGTGAAGTGCTTTCCTACCCACTCATAAGCTCGCTTCCTCTCCATGTGATTCATAGAAGTTACGTTCTTGTTCATAGCAAACTGAATAAGCGTTTTCTTCAGGGCTGCTGTGCGGTTCTCAGAGGAGTACACCACCCACTTCCATCCATGACGGATAGCAGCGTTGACCATGAGGTAAAGCACCATAGTAGTTTTACCCACGTTGCTGTGACCATTGATGATAGTGAATTCTTTCTTGTAGCGGAAGAACTCGTCCATACTGGTGTCGCCTGTGTCCAGACCTACCTCGATGTTACCGTTAGCGTAGTCATCAATCCATCGGAAGTCCTCATCGTCCGAGGATATGAATGACATGTCACCATCGTTAATAGCCATCTCACGGCGCATCTTGTTCTCCTCGTCCATGGTCTCATGGATAGGACGCAGCTTGCCCGCTTCTATGCCGTCGCGGATAGTACGTAGTGCTAATTGCTCGTCGTCTACTTCGCGCTTCATAATCTCTCGCGTGAGAACACGAATGACCTCATCTTCTTCTGCGCGTCCAGCCGCTATCAAACCGCCGCAGAATCGGGAAGCACGTAACAGAGTACTGTGTTTCTCTCCGTCCTCGCAGAGACGAATCAAACGAGACGCGATGTTAATCTTCTGGTAGTCTGTGTATACCCCCGCTTTGGATACAGCTACCTGAGATTCAGACTTCTCTGAAGATAGCCCACCATACACAGCTGATTCCTCGTTGATTACAATCTCAGGGTCGTATGACTCGAAGCAAGCTCGGGATTCGTTAATTCCAGATTCGTCTACCTCTAGGTCATAGGTCTTCTCGAAGTATGTGCGAAGCGAACGGAAGTGGTCGCGGTGCCGCTCAGGGTTGCTTACCTTAACGAGCGCCTTAAGTCCGTCGCCACTCGGAGAAACCCAACAGCCATAGACATAAGGATCCGTGGATAGAAGCGCCTTGGATGCCGTAACATCAATGTGATCGAAGTCGAGTACAATGAATTGGCTATGACGCGCAAGCGCATTGTCATTACGTGTTTCAAATTCCCCTGAGAAGAGGACGACAGGTAGGGACTTCTTAAAATCTTTAGCTTGTTCTCCTCCATTGCGTATTGTTTCAATCTTCGTTGCAGAATCGCCCTCCTTGATTCGCTTCAGGGCTTTGGCTATCGGCATGTGGTAAGCCTTCTTCGAGTACAGGGTCTCGAACATCGTTACTCTCATAGTGGTATTCAATTAGTAAGTTCAGGTAATGGATTGCTTTTAGAACGTCCTCCTTCCCATTCTTGTGGGCGTGTCTGCACACGTATTTGATTACGTTCCCTTCGATGAACGGTATGTCATTAGCAGCTATGAATTCAGTTGGCTGAATTTTCATGTGCTTGTAATGGCCTCCGCCTATCTGTTTATCGCTGTGTTTCTTTGACATCTACAGTGGTTCCTATTTGCTTAATGTTATCGACCCTATCAATTATGATAGCTCGTTGCTTAGCCTTTGGGGTAAGCAGCTCCTGATCGAGCCTGTACATAGTGTGTTTGTCATGCTTCATAATATCCCTGGGGTTATCATATTTGCTTACAATCCACACGTTTCTTTTCTGGGGGTGCTTGTTCTTAATGAACGTAGCCCTCCCAGTCATGTAATAGATTGGTTGACCCATGGCGTAAAGATAAGAGGAAAGAAAGGGGGTGAGACTTTCGCCTGCACCCCCCTGCTAACCTGAAAACCACTATGCTTAGAACGGGATAGTCTCGGTATCCTCTGTTTTAGCCGTATTGTTTCGACGCTCTTGCGCCGCTTCGCTGTTCGGGTCCCACACGCTGAGGCATGCTTTGCCGTTCTTCGACATGAAGAGACGGAATCGAACGTTACCGCCTTGACCGCTAGCATCACGCTTGGTGGTGTATTGGTCAATGCAGTCCTTTAGCTCGTTGTCCTTGAGGCGGAAAGACCACCCCATCAACTCGCCGTTGTCATTGTAGCTAGGCTCGTCTGCCCAGCCTACGAGAACACTCTCGTACTTCTTGCTCTGATCACTCATTTGTAAAGAAAGTTAGTAAATAAGACATGAAAGATAATGGCTGCTGAAACAAACAGCAACCGTTTGATTGGTTTTTTATACTTCATACTGCAAATAATCTTTTACGGGGTCATAATCTTCTCGCATGAAATGCCTGATACGATTGATTGCATCGTTGAATTTCATTTCCCCAGTGAATAATGTTTCATCCGTACACTTGACCAATGCTGGCAGGTAAGGATATGTTTTTTCTTGCACCACCCAGTAGAAATCTTTGATTCCAAAGACCTTCGTGTAGATGTATGCTTGGATGTCGTAACAGAAGTCGCGCACTGCATAGCGGAACTTCTCCGCACTACGCGCTGACTTGCTGTCGCTGATGAATCCGTCACCCAGGCAGTCGAGGAATCCCTTGACCTGAACACCGTTCAGTTCCTCAAGGAATCCCACCTGGTAGTCTCCCGCCAGGTATGTATCTAGTAAGCCGCAAGTGGCGAGACGGTCGATCATATCGTTCGCCATTTGCCAGTCATCACTAGAGACAATCGTCTTGCCTTCTTCGAGAGCCTCCGTCTTCATGGATGCAACAACAGCCTTGTACTCAGAGGTCATCGATGGTTTCTTCGAGTTTCGTGCCTTATCTGAAAGCCTAGCCATTACTTGGCTGTCAGACATCACGATGTATTTCTCGAATGCTTGCTCACGTTCGAACAGCAGCATATCGTATAATGTACCGAAGTCTAACGCATCGGACTTGTACTTCAGCTCTCCCTTCATGTAGCGGTCGAACTGCGCCATGTCACCCAGCGCTTGCTTCAGCGAGGAGTACGACAGGTGTGACTTGCCGTACCGTTCTTGTAGTTGTTCAGATAAATTCATCGTATACTGGTGTTCCGTCTTCGTAAGTGTATTCGTAAGTCTCAATCTCTGCCCACTCAGTAGGCGGTGAGGGTAGTAGCCAGAATCGCTTGCCCTTTCGGTTGATGAAGAACTCAGCGATGTTAAACTCCGCAGGGAATTCCTTCTGCTTGACGAAGAACAACCCCGAAAAATCAGGGTTGCCCTCCTTCTCTACGTCCACCCAGTGTTTGGGCATCTTCGATTTCAAGCATTGTTCACGGAATCGCTCATAAAGCTTTTCATTGGTGCGTGTCTGATCGAGTGGCATGTACCACGTCTGACCGTTCCATCGCTCCTTCCTCATCGCACAAACTTTTGGAGGCCAGCAATCTGTCCAGCAGTCAGCGAGTCTTCGTACTTGTCCATGATAGACTGGAAAGCTTTCTTCTTGTCGGTCTGCGACTTGATGTAAGCAACAGCCTTGTCCATGATGTTTACAGGTGGTTCGGTGTCGAACTTCTCTTGTACCTGCTTGACCTTCTTGGACGTCGTGCTTTCTTGCTTGGCGATTGCGTCATTGACTTCATTAGCTGACGCAATAGAAGTGTCGATTCCGATTCCAAGCATAGCAAGGGCTCGTCCAACAGCTGAGGTTTCGCAGTTCTCAACGTAGCTGGTCTTGTTGATGTTAGATGCACCTTGCACTTCGTGTGCATGTCCAGTGGCAATAACACGTCCAGTAGCATCTGCGATGGTTGTCTTACATACGCAATCCTCTGGGGTAAGGACGGTGAACTCGGACATGATCGTCCAATCCTTGTATCGGTCTTCTTGACGAAAGAACTTGATACGCTCGTTGACTTCGACGTACTGCTTACCACGGATGTTGGTTGTTTTGAATTTGTAATTAGACATTTGTAATCTGTTTTGATTGAATTGTTTCTTCTAGTTTTCGTTGCATGCTTTGTAGTCGGGCGATGCTTGCCTTCACAGAATGAAGCTTGGATTGCCAAGCCTTGTACTTCAACGTCTCTCCACACAGTCGCACAGCAGCTATGTAGTTTTTCTCATAGCCAGGCCATGTAGCCATGTTAGCGTCGTGCTTCCTGGTGTGGTGAACCACAGTGCTGTGGTCAGAGTCGAAAAGTTTTGCTATTGATGTCGTCGTCAGGTCGTTCTGACGCATGGCGGTCATCATCGCCGCTCTTGCTTTTACTTGTTCTTGCTTTCTTGATTTATCACGTTTGATTCCAAGTACATGGTAGTACTCTTTCAGTATTTGTCTTCCTTCTTCGTACATTCAAATATAGGTTTTAAGTGTTAATAATCCAAATAAGAGAGGGACTTTGTTTCTCAGAGTTCTCTAACAAACTCGTTACGGGATCTCCCCGCACACCATGCGCCCCTCTCCCTGTCAGCGTTCTGACAGTGCTTCGTTGTATGAGGTTAGAATCTCATAGAACTTGACGTAGTAGTACATTGACTGCGACACATTGCACAGTCCGTCAGCTAGTTTGTCCATGCTGATACCCTCTTTGATGACGTCATCGGCTAGTTCTCTTGCTACGTCGGGGAACTGAGCGAGGTATTGCGACACGTCGGTGTCAAGCCATACATCAATGTCTGCATCGAGGATGTCATCCATGGCGTACATGGCGGCCAGTCGCTCTGGCTCATTAGCTTCTTGTGCTTTTTCTTGAATCAATTGAATTGCGTTTTCGTTTGTCATATATCTGTATGTAATTTGTTTCTTGTTTTTGCTAAGCAAAGAAGCGCGGCTATATAGATGATCGTCGGTAGGCACCCTGCAAGCTAGGTGTCTCATCACCGCGCCTCTTTACTCACCAAAAGGTTGGCCTGTCTTTCCAAGCTGTCAGTCTTTAACACCCATGGCCGCATGATGGGGGCTTACGTATGACGCGCGGCTTTGCCCTAACTGTGTGTAAAATCTTCACAAAAACACACAGCGTTTGAAATTCGGGTGGGTGCTCGGTAACTCCTCCGACAAGAGCTGAGGTTCCGATGCGTCATACACCCCTGATGCGTTAGAATGGAGGGGAATCAACGGGGTCTTCTTCCTCCTGGCATTCATGATTTCCAGTCAAGACGAAGATGCTGCGGTCATCAGTCACAAGGACGTCGAACTTCTCATCGTTCATGATGTTGCTGTACCTGTCCGTCCAGTTGGGGTTGTGGCGTGGGTTGAAGCGTACATAGAAGTCGTTCTCGCATGGCTTGATGAGGTCAGCTTGACCTAGCACTTGCAATTCGTCACACTCCACCCAAGCACACACAGTTTTGCATGCACCTTCATGGATTTTCTTTGATGTACCGAGCTGCACCTTGAGCTTGGCGTTGAACATAGCAAGCTGTCGTTGCTCTGGTCGGTAGTACTCGACTGTACCGTCAGGGCATTTTACCTGCCACTTCATGAAGTTGTCTCCTCGTCCGAGGTGGAATCTAATTTTGTACATGAGAGTTTTGATTGGTAGTTAATTTTTACTTGGTGGTATACGTGTTGCATCCACTCGTTGAAGTCCTTCGCGGGATCTTCGTTCGCGCTTGACCGTATGCATATCATAGCAGAGATTCGAGGTACTTGATTCGTTTTTGCTCGTTCTTTATTTCGGTTCTTAATCGCGTCATCTCTGAATCGAAGTAAACCTTGAAGGTGCTTGGCTCTTCACACCGTTTGTTTAATTCCCATCGCTTCTTGTATTCCTTGAAGCTTTCATTTTCTTTACGCTCATCATACGCTAGACTTTCAAGGCATTCCTCTTCGTATTCCTTGGTTTTTTCTACCATCGCTTCATGAAACAGCTTTTTGATTATGTTCCAATCTAATTCCTGTCCAGGGAACAGAGTATCCAAGTCTTCCATCTCGAAGTAGTAAAGCTCATTGGATATTTGCTTAAGGAAATCAGCGGACGTTACAATTGGTTCGTTTACAACAATCATTTCTGCTGGTGTGCATTCCATTGTGCCTTCGGCTAGATTTTCTATCAGTCTGTCCATAAATGTCTTCAGCTTCATCTGCTCTGCAACTTCTTCATTCCTGCATGATTTAATTTCTTCCTTCATAGCTTCAGACCACTCCACCATAGGGGTGTGGATGAATGTTTCTGTTTTTCCGTTCATGATGCAATCGTTTAAACTTTTTCTTTTACAATTTCCAAAGCCCCCCAAAACAAGCTGAACTTTGATTTAATGCCTGAGCTTTTGGGCTTTACTTGTTTTGCGATGGCGGGCTTAACTTCCTTCGTTGAAGTCTTGGTGCTTCGCTTAGTATTATTGATGATGCGGCTGACAGACGACAGGCTAACACCCGTTATTCTCTCGATTTCCCTGTGTGTGACGCCTTGCTTTTTGAGTTTAATCACTTTGTTTTTCTGTGCTTGAGTAAGCTTTCTGGTGTTGTTTGGCATGTCGTTTATTTTTAAAATTGATTTCACTTTTGATTCGGATAAAGAGTAAAGCTCTGCTATTTCGGTGATCGTGTTACCACGCTCATGAAGCCGTCGCATAGCTACCTCTGGGGTTACTTTTTTACTTTCCATGTTATTTCATTTCATCGAACACAACCATGCTGTCCTCTTCGGACGGTGTGTTGCGTACAATAGTCTGTGCTTGTTCTCGTGTGAGTCCATCCATAAGGACTTTGGGTCGCTTGTTCCAGTCGCGGAAGATGCGGTATACTGCGTAGTTAGTCATTTGCTTTAGTGTTTTGTTTTTCTTGAATTCGTTTTAACCTCCGTCTTTTTTGTCTTGCAGATTCAAAGCGCTCCTTGGTTACCCCAAGGTGTATCGCTGCGAGATGTGTTGTAACGCCTGCTCGTTTACTATTCATTGATGTCAGGGTTTTGCTCGATGAAAGCATCGAAGATGATACGTGCCTTGCCTCTTGCATAGGCATCTTGTTGTGAGAGAGTACCAGCCGTCTGCGGTGTAGGCAGGTCGTCGATACGGAAGTTGTCAGTTACGTAGCCCGATGCGCCTGTCTTGATGCAGAAGGCAATGTTGCGGATATGCTCCTCTTTGCGTTGTGTTGTCATGATTTAGAAATTTTTGTGCAGGTAGCCTGAAAGCATTAGCTGCTGGTTTACGTCTGATGTTGGTGTCTTGAGGATTTTACGTACACCCTCGTCCTCGGATGCAATCACGGGATCGATATTGTACTCCTCACACAGGAAGATGAAGTCGTTTACTTTCATGATTAATCTATAAGCTTAGGCAGTTTGAAGTAGTAGATGCAGATGTCGTCGGCATCGAACATAGCGGCACCTCCGTACCATAGGTCGTTGACAAACTCGTGGAATACCTCGACGTCGAAGGTGTCAGCAACAGCCTCTTGTCGTTCGCACAAGTCCTTGATGACAGCCATGTCAGTCGGTAGGTAGTCACCATCGTATGGGGCTTCGCAATTCATTTGGTCCCACACGAGGTACTCTCGGACGTCTTTGTTCTCAGGCCACGTAGGTTTGAGTTCAATGATTTTGACAATCTCGTGTTCGCTGTTGTCATCATCAATGATAATAATGTCCTGCATACCGTCTGTGCTGCTTACGATTTCTTCATGGTCGGTTTCCATAAGACGTGCAAGGGACTTCTGTTTGGCATCCATAGCCTTGTCCAGGTCGTTGAACCATCGGACTGTGGTGTCGGAGTAACCTTCGGCTAGTCCACATACACCGTGTAATAATGCATAGTATTTCATGTGTTAGAGTTTTGAATTGTTCGACAAAGATACGATGAGGAATCCGTTATTCCAAATTTATTTTGTAACTAACTGATTATCAATCTTTAAGATGATGTGGTCAATGTAGTCATCAATCAAGCTAGACAGCCCGTAATCCTTGTCGTACTGTACGTACTCTATGATCTTGCGCTTGAGCCTGTCTACATCCAGTCCTGTGTAGTCGCATAGTTCTTCGAAGAATTCATCCCACCACCGCTCGACTTCGTACAGCGTATACCATTCTCCGTCGTCATCCACCTCCATGCTTTCGTTCACGATGTTACCTGCGCCGTTGTTGAAGACGTCGTGGTTGATGCGAGCGATAGCACGGAGTGCGTTACCTGCATCGGTGTCCGCCCGCCCGCTTTCGGGTACGAGGGCTTTCCAATATTTGTCAAACAGGTCTTGATATTGACCTTCTCCGTTCCAGTATTTCATTGTTCTTCAGCTTTTAGTTGTCCTTCTTCAATCATGTATACGATGGTGTCCCCAATCGCTTCGTCGATGGTTTCCATCAATCGATAGTTGTCTTGAAACGCAGCAATGAGTATGCGCTCCACGTCCTCCTTCGAGGTGGTGGTTGCCCTGCCGAATCGTTCGAGTACATTCCGCACGTCATCCATACCCCACATGAGTTCGCTCCCTGCATAGAAGCCGTCTTCGTTAATCAGTTTTTTATTCTTGTCCAGCATCGTCTTGTTCTTTTAGTCGTCCGATAAGTTCTGAGTGGATGGCGTTGATAGCATCGGCTACCTTCTGCTTGCCACCCTTGAGTCCGAAGTATGCCTTCACATCTCCAATCTTCCACCCACGGTGGGGTTTGAGTCCATGTAGGTACAGGTTCACATCACGCTTGGTTACCATCAGGTTGTACAAGCATCGGGGTACGGTGTTACCTTGGATTTGCATCGTCGGTGCATCTTCGTCGTGGAGTTCCTGCCAGAACTGGGCAGAACTGTCTACCTTCTGCATGAAGGCTTGGGCTTCTTTGTCTGTCATCATCGTTCGTCAATTATTTCGTTTACTTCTTGTACAATAAAGGCTTCGAGTCGGTCAACCAACTCCTCCACCTCCTGGGGTGCGAGTATGCCAGTACGTGTGGATAGGGTAGTCATCAACTCCTTGTACGCACCAGTATCATTGAATGCGTTACTGATTTCGAGTGTGAGTTCTTCGTTCATAGTCGGGGTAAAAAGTGTTCGTCATTAGCCAAGATTCCTGCAATGTCATGCACGAGATCGATGGCACGGATGTTTGTGTCAGTGTCGTTCGCTGTGTTTGCCACGCGGTCTGCCCACTGACGGAGCAGTTCAAATTGTTCGTATGTCATCATTCGTTAGAGTTTTTCAGAGTTCTCCCAGTCACGCAGGATGGTGAGCGGTACGTGGTAGTAGTCACCAGTCACAGGGTCTTTCCACGTTTCCATTTCACCTGCATAGGTCTCCTCGACGTATTCGAGGCGGTCAATAATTGCTTTGTCCATGTGTTAGAATTTTGAGTTAGTGACTTACCGAGGACTCGAACCTCGTGAGCATCCCCCCTGCCATTACATACGTCTATGCAATGTGGTATGCGGATGTAAGCCATGTGTAGCTATGATGCCAGTATCATATCGATGCCGTCTGACAAATCTCGTCGTCGTCGCGCATCCAGTTCCATCGCGCCCGCCATCTTCTTGGCAAACCATTGATGAAACTGCTTCTCCTCATCCCCGAAGCATCCATACGCCTGATTACGCAGGGTGATTCGGTTGCCGTTTGAATCCGTAGCCACGAGGTACGCAACTGTGGATGTTTCTCCATTGTGTGCGTTGATTTGGTGACGGTATTCGATAGCCACCGTCGTGCCGTTCGGGGCAACAGTCATCACTGAGTCGTTACGCTCAGGAGTCATGCCAGTGACGATGAGTTTATCCCAAGAAGTCAGGAAGTCGGTAAGTGTGGGTAATGCCATGTGTTAAAGATTTAGATGATGTCGTTGTTGACACTGCAAAGATAAGACAGAGTTTTCGTTTTTCCAAATTTATTTTGCAACTGACTGGTTTTCAGTAGGTTGGACAAGGCCATCAACTTGGTAAGAGTAGCACCAATGACCGTTGTTCAGGGTGAGTACATAGTGGTCGTCCAGTGTGACTGCATCCACCTCATCCCCGTACTTCTCGTTCGGGCCTTGCGTCTGCTCGATTGCGATTACCTCTGCGATTTTCTGGGCGTCGCGCCCCCATGACCCACGGTATAGCACCTTTGAGCCTTTACGAATGATTCGTGTGTTGAAGATAGATGTTTTCATTGTTGTTCGTTAAAAATTTCACTTACGTATTCCAGTTCCTCGATGGTCATTTCGTAGACCTGTTCGCGAGTCATGTCCAGTTGCTCGCCGTACTTCTCGTACATATAATCCCATACTGTGTTCCTGCTCATTGTTCGTCAATGTAAAGTTCAAGTAATGGCATACCCGTCTTGCGCTCGATGTATGCGATAAAGTTTTCCATGTGGGCTTCGTCGTTGAAGACCTTGCTCACCACCCATCCCCGTGAAGGCATGGGCCTGCGCCAGTCACCTCGGTAACCGTTGTCGAATTGTAGTGTTGCTTTTATCATTCGTCCCCAAAGTTGTAGGTACTGGACGAGGCGGAAATCAAGTACTCATTGATGATTTGAAATGCTGTTTTGTCATCGTTCAGGTACTCATCTCGCTCCCCTGACCAGTACGCTGCGGCACGTAGCACCTCCACGCCGTGGTTGTACTTGGGCTTTGGAGTCAGGTCAAATCGTGTACCCTTGAACGCATCCTCCAACAGCTTGGCGTTTCCACCATCGGCCTTCATGTATGCGTCGATCAACGCGGACTCGAATCCGCCCGCTGTCTTGCGCCGTTCGTACAGCGCATCAATGTGTTGTTGTGTTTTCATTTTACAAAGATTTCTTTTTCATTCTCAAGGTCGTAGATAGCCCGCTCCCCGCGCTTCGCAGCGAGTGCAAGTGCTTCCTGCTCGTCATCGAGGACGTTGCACAAATCGAAGACAATCTTGCCGTCTTCGACCCATGTGCCTATGACCACCGCAGACTCGCGCTCCAGAGCCAACTCAGCTTGATAGAAGAAGCGGTTATACGTCTGCGTGAAAGCCATTTCGTTGTCCATATCGCAGGACTTTTCGGGTACGATTCCGCCCACTACATACCCATACTTAGGTACATAGAACTCGCGGTTGTCCATGATTCCGATTGAAGAGCCACCAGTCAGCATCGTGCTGCCGTATGCGAAGCACATAGCTTCGTCGAAAGAAAAGTTTTTCATAGAAAAGAGATTTAGAGTTTGAACGATTCGTCAGCAACGTAGGTCACGCCCACCACGAAGGCAAGCAGGACAGCGTACACCACCCACATCATTGGGCAGTTCCGATTAAGTCCTCCAGCTTCATCTGCTCATCGCACGGGAGTGCATCCCAGCCCGCTGTGCAGGTGATGGTAGAACCAAGGAGTTGAACATCGTTGAACAAGGCCGAAGCCATCTGCGCTTTCTTGCGCTCTGTGTTTGTGCTGTGTAGCATCTGAGAGAGATTTAGAGTTTGGCTGAATTGCCGACTGCAAAGATAAGGCAAAGAACCCTTAACTTCCAAATTTATTTTTTACCCTTTAGGGTAGTTAGTCGATGACATCGTACATCTCCCATGTGGGAGCGTCATCATGCCAGCACACCACCGTGTGTGACTCACACGCTGGCTCGAACACGTAGTCCGCGCTCTCTACTTCTTTGAAGTAGCAGCAATCATCCCCCTCTTTGAGGATGATATCGACAGCCCAGTTCGCGGCGCTCTCTGCGTCTGCGAAGTTGCGCTTGCAGCGGAACTCTCCGCCGTGTTCCCCGAAGGGGAAAACAAAAGCAAAAATTGGTTGACTCATAAAATCGTAGATTTTAAAGGTTAGAAAAAACAGAATAAGTTATTGACTTTCAGTCAATTTCACGAGCGAAGTGGTGGTGGTGAAATACCGAATCCCACCAATCCCACTCGACCGCCCAGTATCCACCTACGTGCTTACGATCGAGCGCACTCTGGCCCTCGTATGCAAGCTGGAAGTAGATGAGGTCGTCATCGGACTCGACCATGAAGTCCTCCACCCACTCGGTGGCCGCGTCTATGCTCTCGAAAGAGCGCACGACTCCCCCTTCGGGGAGTTGAAAAAAGTATGCTTTCATAAAATCAAAGATTTTAAAGGTTAAACTTCGTTTAAACAGCAGGGGCAAAAGATGGCTCCAACATCGGATTGCTTTCAGCAATCAACGCAAGTGCCTCCAGTCGCTCTCGCTCCAGCACTGCCGAGCGGTGCCGAGCCATAGCCTCCTCTGGAGACTCTCCTGGAAGGAGAGTCAGCTTCATTTGTTCCTTCTTTCGAACCTTCGGTTCGACTACTTGAACCTCTTTACGAGGTTCAAACGGTTGAGCATCACCTTCGGTGATGGCATGAACAACTTTGGTCTTCACTGCTCTGCCAACTTTGTTGGCAGTAGCAGTCTTAGCTTGAGTTAACTCAAGCCCAGCAGTTGACGACCCTTTGGGTCGTCGAACAGTCTTCTTCGAAGACTTCTTAGCTTTCTTCGAAAGCTTTCTAGCAGCAGCTCTCTCCTCTTGGAGGAGAGCATGAAGCTCCTTGTTCAGAACGGAACGTTCTGCTTTCTTGAGCTTCTTACCAGAGGTAAGAATAGCCTCAATCTCAGCCTTACGGCTGGTCTTTGAAGCCGACTTCGAAGCCTTTGGCTTCGCTTTAGAAGCCTTTGGCTTCTTCTTTGACTTCGAAGCCTTCGGCTTCGGTTGCTCCTTCGGAGCCTCAATGGCTTCGATGAAGTTCGACAACGAAGCTAAAGCTTCGAGAGTAGCCTCCTTCTTAGAAGGAGTAGGGTTGAAAACAAAGCTGTTTACAGCTTTCTTAGCTGCCTTCAGCAGCTCTGAGTGGGAAATGGTGTTTGCCATAACTGTTAGATATTAAGATTAAAAGAAGAATTCACAGAATTCATTCTTCTTATAATCTATATCTACTTCCTCCAAACTCTTTCGGTATCAGCTTGCTGATACTCCTGCGGTTTGGTAGCCAAACATATGAGCATCGAAGATGCTTCAGCGCGTTTGGACAAACGGCCTCAGTTTCAACCAGTTAGTAGCAGTTTCTTAAACTGCTAGTTAGCCTTCAGTAATGAAGGCTTGTAGTTCGACCATAGGTCGAGGAGGGGGATTGTCCTGCCCTTCTCCTCAGCAGTTTTACTGCTGTCACTTCCAGCGGTTGATGAATCAACCGAGGGCAATCCTCTTAGTATCAGGCTGTTAGCCTGCTACTAAAAGCTGAAAAGTATAGCAGAATCTCAAGAGATTCTGAGGTACGGGGTCTGCCAAATCGATTTTGGAACGTAGTTCCAAGCGGTCTATACTATATATAATCCCTCAGATCTGTATTACACACCTATTTTCCAAGCCTGGTTGTGCACACGATATCCACGAAACGACCAGCAAATCTGTTTAGTAAGCTGTTTATCAGAGACTTATGGGGATTGCTTAAAGCATATTATAGACTTGCATTTTTAAAAAAAAAGCTGTAACTTCGCCAAAGCATTGTTAGCGATGATACTTCGAAGCTGTTTTGATTCTAAGGAGCTTCTAGAGGGGTTTGCAAGTGCAAACAAACAGACACTACGAAGCGTCAATCAAACTAATGAAGCTGTGAGAGGCGCAAAAACTGTTTTATTATCTTTGTGACATGAGAACAAAAAAGTACAACGGAGACCCAGTACCAGCAGAGTCAACTGCTACTAGAAAGCCTATGGATCCTAGGATGATTCAGGCTCTGAATGAGATGGTTGAATTCCAAAGAATGGCCAAAAGAAAGGATGAGGAAGAGATGCTTGGTTACCCTGCTTCTTATAGCGGGAGAGTAGAGGGTACGGAAGACCCTATTACAGCTTTGCTTGGTTTGGGACCTCAGTTTCTTAAGTCTGTAGGTAAGAAAGGAGTTCAAGCTTTGATGGGTGCTGTTAAGTCTGGCCAACCAGTTAAGCAAGCGGCTGATGACGTAGCCAGAATGGCTAGAAAGAACTACCCAGATGAACCTTTGGACAGCGAAGCTTTGTACAAGTTGTTTGATGAGGCTGGTGTAGACAGTAACGTTTTGGATGAGTGGTTGGTTAATGCTACTTACGAACCAGGAGGCCCAGGATACAGAGTTATTAAGATGTCTAGGGACGTCAACTGATGATCGTCAAGAAAAACAACAAATTTGAAGTTAGGAGTAAGAAAGGGAAACCTATGGGGAGTTACTCTAGCCGAGAAGAAGCTGTTAAACGTCTAAGACAGATTGAGTTTTTTAAGCGTAAAAAGCGATGAAAGCCAAGAAGCGCGACTACAAGAAAGAGTACAAGAAGTTCCAGGCTTCTACTAAGATGAAGAAGTACCGTGCTAAGCTCAATAAGTACAATCGCAAGAAGGGGACATACGGTAATGGGGACAGCTTAGATGCGTCTCATAGAGGCGGTAAGATCGCTGGGTATGAGGCCGAGAGTAAGAATCGTGGGAGGAGGGAGAAGTCCAGATTGAGAAAAAAGAAATAACTATATTTGTAGCATGTACGCAAAGAAGAAAAAAAAGAAGCCGAGTCTTTACGGAAAGGGTGGTATGCTCAAGAAATATATGTCGGGAGGGATTAAAAAGAACTCTTACAAAGAAGGCGGTGAATTTCCTGACCTGACTGGTGACGGTAAGGTGACTATGGCGGATATCCTCAAGGGTAGAGGAGTTGGGAAGTAAGAACTACTTCAACCCTAAATTAAAACGAATCAACCCTGCTTGGGTAGCAACTAAGAATGCGGTTAAGCAAAAATTTAACTCTAAAGGAGGCGATCAAGTCAAACACGGCGAGTCGCCTAGGTATCCCCAACAATCCTGAAGAGTGGGAGATCCACAACTTACGCGCTGTAGCAGAAAATGTATTTCAGCCTGTACGCGATCACTTCGGGGTTCCAATCGGGGTAAGCAGTGGATATCGGTCAAAAGCCTTGAACAAAGCCATTGGAGGAAGTAAGTACTCTCAGCACATGATTGGGGAGGCGCTCGATATCGATGCAGATATCTACGGGAAGGTCACCAACGCAGAGATCTTCAACTACATCAAGAATAACCTCGAATGGGACCAGATGATCTGGGAGTTCGGGGATGATGAAGAACCCAACTGGGTGCATGTCTCTTACAAAGAAGCAGGCAGGAATCGTAAGCAGATCAAACGCGCCCGAAGAGACGAGAAGAACAGAGTATACTACACCGTAGAGAATGGCTAAGCAAGTAAACAACTTCGCCCCAGAGGAACACAAAGTAAGTCGCCCTGGGGTACACGCTAAGACGAAGACGTCAAGCAACAAGCGTAGCAAGAACTACAAAAAGGGATACCGTGGACAAGGTAGATAAGCCTTCAGTCTGCTTTTTCATGTTGTATTACAAGCGCCCTGAACTTACCAGGATGTCTATGTGGCACATGGCTAAGGTATTAAAGAAGTTTAGAGACGCTGGTCATGAATGCACTACGGTGGTTGTTGGAGATGAAGAAGATCAAGAGGCTTATTGCAAAAAGCTTGGTTTGAATCATTATAAGCACGAAAACAACCCCTTGTCAAAAAAATTCAATTTTACTTTTAAAACCGCTGTCGATCAGGACAAGGACTACATTTGCTGGATAGGTAGCAACAGTGTTCACTCTGATGAATTCTGGGATAAGTGCCTACAAAAACTTAAGGGACCCCCTGTGGCTTCGTTTGGCAGCAAGAACTGCACTATTGTTTCAAACGATTTTTTAAACCCCAGAACTAAAACTTGGGTTTCTAGACATTATTCTTTTTGCTCTTGCGGTCAATTTTACTTCACTCTAACCATAAAAAAGACATTTAACGTTTCTGATATTTTTACTAGTCGTCTAGACGAAAAGAAAATGGGGTTTGATGCAGTCATAAACAGAGGCATAAAAAACAAATGGGGTGCAAAAGTTTTTGAAGAACTCCCTATGGACCCCCTCGACTGCGTTGATGTAAAAGGCGATAACGATATTCACGGCTTTGAAGTTTACGACATGCCTTATTATAAGCAACACTACACTAGAGATGAAGTTTACAGCAAGCTTGAGGAGCTTCAAATGTTAGAGTCCCGTGAATTTAAATACCCGTAAAAACGCTGTACCGCTAGCCTACCTTTCTGTGACAGCGCATAGCGAACTCTGTAGTTATATTTTGTCTCATCACGGAACAGATGATCCTCTAGTGTCTGAGAGGGAGTAAGCTTATCGAAATGTTTGTATAGGTACCCCGCTATAACCAGAGGGTATATCATCCTGTCAGCTAGGTTTTTACGATTCATACCATATTCAGACGCTACGTAGTCAATCGTGAAAAACTCTAAGTCGTAAAGGAACAACATGAGGTGTAGATACGACTTGGTTAAGTCTGGGCTACTCTCTAAGAACTCGTTCGTAGCTGACCGCAGGTTCTTTAAATAGTTATGCTTTACGTATTTATCTGGGAGCTTAGAGAAGTCTCTAAATAACCTGGATCTTTTTACAGTGGACTTAGGCATATGAATTGTGTTGTATCTTTGAGATAAACAAATTTACATCATGGACTCTAAGACCACCCTCTTCTTCGCCGAAATGTACTCACTCGTCAAGAAGATGGAGGAGACTATCGACGAATTCGGAATGAAAGATCAGACGCTAGCCTCCATTGTCGTAGGAGTTATCGACTTCGATGAAATTGAACACGGCGATACAGACGCCGAAATGAAGACCATGTACAGCTTCAACCTGCAAAGCAGAGCAGAGTTAGAAGCTGTCAAGGAAGTCATGGACAATGCATACAAAGACGAAGACGATATCGACCTCGATGAACTATTGGGTGACTTGGGTATATCGTTAAACTAATGGAAGGACTTATTAGAAAGATCGTCATCGGCAAAGAGCCGAAAGACGGCATGGCGTACTATATCGGTATGCGAGCAGGAAAAGGAGAAGTGTCTGCTATCTTGGAAGATGACTACCATCTTCATAAATTTGGTAAGAAAAGATACCTCATCTATATCGAGAACGAAGAAGGAACCCTCCTTTGGAAGAGCGTGGACGAAATGCCTTGCATGCTAGAATTCGATTTAAATTTTTAATTAATGAAAACGTTTGACTTGTTCGTTGTTGAAATCAAGAAACGCATCAACGACACCATGAAAACCGAAAGCGGATTAGAACTCTATATAGACAACAGATTTAATGAATTCCAAAACAGAACCACAGAAGCGCCCGTCGTGGCGGTCCCGTTTAAATACGATACTGGAGTCGAAGTGGGTGACACACTCTACTTCCATCATCTTGTTGTTATTAACGATGGTCAGCCTCTTACTGGTGATGATGATCACTATCTTGTACGGTTTGATCCTAATCACACCGTTAATAACCAGGCTATTGCTTACAAGTCTGCAAAGACTGGGGACATACGTCCGCTGGCGGGCTGGTCACTTCTCGAACGAGTGGAAGAAAGAGAAGAGAAACAGTCTGATATTATCGACGTTGTTAAACTTAAGGAAAGCCCTGTCACGAAAGGGAAGGTCTCTTTTACTCCGCCTTGGGTGGAAGAGCTAGGTCTCGAAGTAGGAGACGTAGTTGGGTTCAAAAAGAACATGGATTACCGCATTACAATCGAGGGTACAGAGTATTACCGCGTCCGAGCAGAAGACTTGATGTATGTCGAAAGGTAAGTTCACTACTATCAGCGCGGCTGAGCGCCTCATGTCTAGTATGGAGGTGGCTATCAACAACATGATCGAGGAGATAAAGAAGCCTGTCGATCCTGAAGCTGGTGGGTCTGCCCGAAAAGCGGAGCTACAGTCTATCAAGCAGACAGCTATTGATTGCAAAGAGCTTCTGGTAGAGCGCCAGAGACTAGAACAAATGGTTAAAGACCTCAGAGACAATGGAGAAATCGAACAAGAAAAAGACTACTCAGGTGGATTCGCCGAGCGCTTCTCGAAGTAAAGCTAGCGGATTGATCTACTGGGACGACTATGACTTTGATAATCAGACAGATACGGCTGGTTACTTAAAGGAAGACTTCAACATTATCTACGATGCCCCAGCAGGACGGAACTCTAACTGACTATCCTTCGACTATAGATTACTACAGCGATGAATGGACTCATGACTGGTCTACCGATGTATCTAGCACCGTACATTTTAATCCATGTAACACGCCTAACCCACCGTGGTGGTGCGAAGAACACGAACCAATCCCGATCGAACCGAACATTTTAATGATTGTTGGAATGTTCACATTTGGAACATTACTTTTGACAAAGAAATGCACCCGTAGCTCAGCTGGATAGAGCATCTGCCTTCTAAGCAGACGGTCACAGGTTCGAATCCTGTCGGGTGTACTAATTAAGTATCAATGAAAATAAGAATCTACTGGGATGGATCTACCCTATGGAGAGACAGTGGGGCTAAGTTATCCCTTAATGAAAGCGATCTTTTTGATTTAAGGGATTTCTTTTATCTGTATGAGGATCGACAAAAAATAATTAATGATGGGTACATCATTATGTACGTTCACAGGAGGCACTTAGAATCAATCAGCAAGCTCGTTTCATGGGTCCCTAGCAACGTGAGGTTAATATTATGGACCAACGATTGGGCTCCTATTGACGTTCTCACTAAAATTCCTGATTGCACTTTTTTAGCGCCGTATATAATTAAAGATAAGGTTATCTCCTCTAGGCTGAACTCCAGGTATATTACTCAACCAGGATATAAGTTTGAGTCAGAAATAGATTTTGACAGCTGTGATGTAGCTTTTTATGGAACCTTAAGTTGGGACACCGATGCACACAGAGACAGAAACAAGATCGTAAAAAAAATACTAGAAAACGTAGATAGCAAAATATTTTTTAAAAGGGAGAACGATCATGTCCCAATGAATAGAAATAATTTTGATTTCAACCTATTGGTTAAAAGTCAATCAAATGCTTATAGAGCTGCAAAGTTTTCGATTTGCGCAACCTCAGGAAAACCTGGCTTTTCTCACATTCAGAGCAATAGGCTGTTTAACGTTATGGCTTCGGGTGGTTGCCCTTTAGTTTTGAGAAATGAAGGCATTGAGGACTATGTAACGGATGGTGTTAATGGAAGGATATTTGAAACGGCTGAGCATGCTTTAGACATAATAAACGAAACCAGTAGACTTGACTCCGATAAAATGAAAAAAGAATCTCTGTCTTGTTTTTTGGAAAACCACACCATAGACGTGCTTTATAGCAAGCTATTAGACATACTGAAAAATGGATGACGTTTACGGCACTATGTGCATGATGCCTAACAGGTATCCTAAATCCTTAGAATGCGTTATGTCTCTTAAGGGGCAGGTTAAAAAACTATTCATTTGTTTGAATGGATTTAATGATGTTCCTGAAGGGCTAAAAGAAGACTGGATAGACATTATACACATAGGTGAGAATATTGGTTCTGTTGGTAGGTTCACCAAGCTCCCTGATTTTGAAGGCCACCTTGTTTCTTGTGATGACGATCTTGTATATCCTAAGCTTTATGTCTCTGATTTCTTAAAGAGGTATAAAAAGGTTGGTCCAGCTATGTTATCTCATCACGGTAAAACAATAATGTTTAACAAAGCCGTTAATTTTGTTGCCTGTTTACGAAAAAACACATACGATAAAGACTTGGACATACCAGGTTCTGGCGTGTTGTTTGTTCCGCGTGAATTCAAAGGATGGAACAAGATGGTTTTAGATTCTCCGAAAAACCCATCAGATGTATACGTTGGATGTATAGCTAAAAAAAACAACTACAGAGTTTTAGCCATGCCTCATCAAAAAGATTATTTTCGTTACGTTGAGCCACCTAAAGGCGAAACGATATATGACAAAGAAACAAAGCATCAAAATCTAGCGTCTCTGTTTAAAGAGATATTAAACAAAATTTAAAATGCCAGACTTACATTGCCCAGAATGCGGTAGCGAGAGATTTGAGAGATCTCTCACTATGAAAGTAAAAGACGGAGAGGCCTACTATGTAGAAGGTCAATGCGAATGCGGAGCCCAGATGGAGCTCACCAATCCCAAGACGGGAGCCCCAGGATTCAAAAGAATGGGAAGATTTGGTAGAAGTTACTGATGTCTGTACTGATTGACATAGACGGTTATGAAACTAAAGGGATTAAGATCGACCCTAACGGTACAGAAGGAGACGTCATTGAGCTCCATGGGCTACTCGTTGTACTCCCAAAGAAACCAAAGCGATCGGAGATTCTCTTCCATGAAAAGCCAAAGGCAATGCAGATGTGGCAACGCATCGCTATGCCTGAAGAGCTGCAAAGGATTCGCAGTATGGATGAGTGGCTCGAAAAGCCTTCCGAGTTTCGAAAGAAGTTTCGTGCTTACATCGAACAAGAGTTTCAGCGTAGGCGCGACGGTGTGTGGTTTTACAATAATGGGGAACCTACGTATATTACAGGGAGACACTATATGTTTCTACAATGGTCTAAAATTGATATCGGATATCCATCATACCTCGCTTTCCAAAGAGAAATCTTTCTCCACATGGCTGCTTGCGAAGCTGATCCCCGTTGTTTCGGTCAGCTATATACTAAGTGTCGTCGTTCTGGCTACACTAATGTATGCTCTGCTGTCCTTGTTGACGAAGCTAGCCAAGTTAAAGAGAAGCTTTTGGGGATTCAGTCGAAGACTGGTAAAGACGCGCAAGAAAATATCTTTATGAAGAAAGTAGTCTCTATTTTTAGAGGCTACCCCTTCTTCTTCAAGCCCATCCAGGACGGTACTACCAACCCTCGTATGGAGCTGGCTTTTCGTGAGCCATCGAAGCGAATCACGAAGAACAATAAGACATCCCAGAGAGGAGACGCCCTCAACAGCGTAATCAACTGGAAGAACACCACGAACAACGCATACGATGGCGAGAAGCTCCACATGCTGTACCTCGATGAGGCTGGCAAATGGGAGAAACCTACTGACATCCGTGAGGCATGGCGTATCGAGCGCACATGCCTTATCGTTGGTAAGCGAGTAGTAGGTAAAGCGCTGGTAGGGAGCACGGTAAACCCTATGGATAAAGGCGGGGAAGAATACAAGGGATTGTGGCAGGATTCCGACCCTAACGAGCGAAACAACAACGGAAGAACAAGGTCGGGTCTGTACAGAATCTTCATCCCAGCTTACGAAGCGCTAGAAGGTTTCTTTGATCAGTACGGGAATGCTGTTGTAGACGATCCAGAAAAAGAAATCATTGGAGTTGACGGTGAGGTTGTAGACCAGGGGAGTCGTAAGTATCTAAAGAATGAGCGACATTCCTTTAAGGATGATCCTTCAGAGCTCAACGAAATTATCAGGCAGTTCCCGTTTACCGAAGACGAGGCATTTAGGGACAGCATAGAAGGCAGTCTCTTTAACATAGGTAAGATATACCAGCAGATTGAATATAACGACAACCTGTACCCAAATCCCGTAGTGCAAGGGAATTTCGTCTGGAGGGTCAAGGACGAAGAAGTCGTCTTTTCCCCAGACCCAAACGGTAGGTTCCGTGTGGCTTGGTTGCCGCCTGATCACCTCAGGAATAAGAAGGCGGACGAACGGGGGAAACGCATAGCTCCTAACGCACATATAGGGGTAGGCGGGGTTGACTCCTATGATCTTGATGCTACGGTAGATGGGAGGGGCTCGAAGGGTGCGCTACATATGTACAATAAGTTTAGCATGGATGCACCCGCTAACATGTTTGTTGTAGAGTACGCTTCTCGTCCAGACCTAGCTAGTATTTTTTACGAAGACGTCTTGATGTGTGCGTTCTTCTACGGCTATCCACTGCTTATAGAAAACAACAAGTACGGGATTGCAAGATACTTTGAATCAAGAGGTTACGACGGTTACTTAATGGATCGCCCAGAACACCTCAAGAATCCTAATTCTTCAAGTAACGTCCGAACTAAGGGTATCCCCTCGAACTCTCAGGATGTGATTCAGTCTCATGCTCAAGCTATCGAAGCTTATATACACGATCACGTAGGTGTGAGAGCAGAATCTGGAGAGATGGGGCAAATGCTATTCAACAGGACCCTAGAGGATTGGATCGGCTACAAGATTGAGAAGAGAACTAAGTTTGACTTGACCATCAGTTCTGGCCTGGCGCTCCTTGGAGCTCAAAAAGCAAAGAAGAAAGAAATGAAGGTTAATTTTAACGAGAAGAAGTTCTTTAGGTACTACACTCCTAACGCCTAAACCCCCCTAGGTTTATTTGCCTATATTTGCATCTACAAGGCCAATAGCAGATGCACAACACACTCAAAGGTAAGAAAAAATCTAGCGCTTTTCCAAACCCTCTTGCTACGCCAGAAGAAAAGGCTTCTAGAGAGTACGGTCTTCAGTATGCACGAGCTATCCAGAATCAGTGGGGGAGATCAGACGACGCGAAGAGCGTATATAGAAAGCGTTATAACGACTTCCAAAAAAACAGAGACTACGCAAACGGGACGCAAGACACTGCTATCTACAAGCAGCTCTTGAACAGCCTAGACCCCAACAATGGCGACGGCACCCTCTTGAACCTTGACTGGAGCCCTGTTCCAATTATCCCTAAGTTCGTTAAGATCGTAGTAAACAAAATTCTATCGAAGGACCCATATCCCAATCTTCAGGCAATCGACCCACTCTCAAGCAACGAGAAAGACGCTAAAAAGAGAAAGATTAGGATGCAAGTGGAGAACAAGCAGTTCTTCGAGCAGATGGAGGCTTCTGGAGTAAGAACGGAAACCTCTGCAAAAGAAATCCCAGATACGCTTGAGGAAGCGGAGATCTTCATTGATTCTAACGTGAAGACTGATGCTGAGGTGGCAGCTCAGATTGCCACCAACATGACCCTCTCTTGGAACAACTTCAACGATTCTATTTATCGTAGATGCGTAAACGACTTGGTTTCTTGCGGTCTCGCAGTAGTGAAGCGAAACAATGACCCTAACTACGGCATCAAAGAGGAGTATGTAGATCCAGCTACATTTATTCATAGCCATACAGAAGACCCGTCGTTTGAAGATATCGTCTACGCTGGTAGCGTAAAGCGTATGTCTATTCAGGAGCTGAAGCGCATTGCGCAAGACCAGTTCACTCCAGAGGAGTACGAAGAAATTGCAAAGAACTACAAAGGCAAGTTCAATAACGACAGCCACTTCTCTCGCGAGTACAACCCCCGTGGTCCTCACACTAGCGGATACGAAGAGTTCACAATCGAAGTCATGGACTTTGAGTTCATCTCCGTTGATTGTATGTACTACGAAGAGAAAGAGAGTCAGTACGGAAACGTAGGCTTTTACTACAAGGGTAACTCTTACAAGGAGCCAGAGAACTCTGTGTTCTCCAGAAAGCCATACAAGCTTGAAAACGCTACTGTGTACGGAGGTATGTACGTTATCGGGTCTGACAAGATTTTCAACTACGGGCTAAAGACCAACGTCCCTAAAAACATTTACGACCTTACGAAGGCTCGTATGTCTTACTCTGTGGTTGCAACCAATCTCAGAGATAGCGTTCCTAAGTCTTTGGTCGGAGGCGTAATCGGCTTTGCCGACTTGCTTCAGCTTACGCACCTGAAGTTGCAGCAGGCCATTGCCAAGGCTAAGCCTGACGGTCTTATCGTAGACATCGAAGGATTGGAGAATGTCCAGCTTGGAAGAGGAGGAGAGCTTCAGCCGCTGGAGATCCAGGATATCTACGAACAGACTGGTGTCTTCTACTATAGAAGCAAGAACCCAGAGGGCGGATTCCAGAACCCTCCAGTTCGTCCGCTTGAGAATACCATCCGAAACATCAACGAGCTGATCGCCCTCTATAATCACTATCTCCGAATGATTCGTGATGCCACGGGAATAAACGAGATGATGGACGGCACTACTCCGAAAGGGGATACACTCGTGGGTGTTCAGCAGCAAGCTATCGCCGCAGGCAACAATGCCATCTACGATATTACTCACTCTTCTATGATTCTCTTCAAGAAGGTGGTTGATGATATCGTCAAGTGTTTGCAAGTGCTGTCTCCAGACTCTGTTCTTTACAGGGTTTACGAGAAAGCTGTGGGCAACACTAATATGGGGGTCATTAGCTCATTCAGGGATCTACCTATGTACAACTTCGGTGTACACGTTCAAAGAGACATGGACGACAAAGACAGGCAGTACCTAGAACAGAACATCCAGGTTGCTTTGAGCAGAGGAGAGATTGATATCGAAGACGCAATTGGAATTAGACAGCTGAGAGACGTAGACCAGGCTGAGCGTCTCCTCATCGTTAGAAGAAAGAAGCGCGTTAAGGCTCAGCAGCAGATCGCCATGCAGAACTCTCAACAGCAAGCACAAATTCAGCAGGCTTCAGCTCAGGCTACCTCTCAAGCCAAGATGCAAGAGATGCAGATGGAGGCACAGCTTAAAGCGCAAGAGATGCAGCTTAAGACTCAGCTTGAATCACAGCTGGAGCAAGTCAAGCATCAGTTCAGAAAAGAAATCGAGCTCATCAAGGCTCAGGCTACGCTCGGATTCAGAACCGAGGAACAAGAGTTCAAAGAGAAGCTCGAAGTACTTAAAGAAGACAGAAAAGACGATAGAGTTAAGAAGCAGTCTGCTGAGCAAAGCAAGCTTATCTCTCAAAGACAAGGAGATCGAGGCGAACTCCCAGAATCTTCTGACGCAGCTAAAATAACATCAGAATTACTAGGTTAAGATGGCGCAAACAATAAACTTAGATACTTCCCAGAGGGTAGACATTATTTGTAAAAGAGGTGACACCTTTGAGCTTCAGCTTACGCTAAAGGACTCTGCTGGCAACTCTATTATAAGTCTAGGCGAAGATGGTACTGGAGGTGGAACAGGACCCAATGAAGACGATTCGTTCAAGATGGAGGTCCGCACCGCTGACTATGAAGACACAGCTTACGGGACTGGAGGTGACAATAATGACGGAATTATATTGAGCACTGAGGATGACGGAACGGGTCCAAAGCAAATTGATGTCGTTATGGACAGCAACGCCGACACTACTGGAACCGTCAAGTTTTTTGCAGATGCCGCGACTATGGCTACCGTATCTTCAGGTATTTATGTTTACGATATTGAGATGACTGATGTAAGCGAGTCAAACAAAGTGACTACTTTAATTTACGGAACGTTTAAAGTTAACGAAGACGTAAGCGTATAATGGCAACAAACATTACCATATCGACTGGTGGCGCTACGACTGTAGTCACTGTGCCAGAGGTGCAGAATAACGTCACTGTATCAAGAAATCAGATAACCACTGACGAACGTACAAAGCTGGCTGGCATTGAGGCTGGGGCTACTGCCGACCAATCAATAATTACTGATGATGGATTAAGTGGAGGAGCTTCTTCTGGAGATGTTACACTTTCTGTTGATAACACTGTTGTAAGGACCACGGGCAATCAAAGCGTTGCTGGCACAAAAACCTTTGATGGACCAGTAACCTTTAATGGTGGGCCCAATGATCCGATCACAATTCAGAACAACACTTCTGTAAACTTTAATAATTCTTCTACCACCTTTGGTAATGGGGCGGGTGTTATATTTTCGAATGATGCCCAATCACCCCAGTTTAACGCAGAACCTGCTATGCTACTTGGCAGGGCTGGAAATCAACAAATACTTAAGAATACACCAGGCGAACTTACTGTTCAGTCAAACAGCGGGGACATTAAGATAGTCGCTCAGGGTGGTGATTTAATTTTAAAAAGTGGAACCTCTTCAGGCAACAAACTTACTCTTGAGGGTAGGTCTGACATAGAATTTAAACTTGCTAGAGATCAAGGAGATATAGGTTCTGTTTTTAAGATTATCGACACCAATTCTTTTAGCGGAGACCCCACAACAGTCTTTGAGGTGGGTAGGGCTGGCGATTTTACAATTAGGGATTCGTCTGGCGACGAAATTTTTAAAGTCACGTCTTCTCAAGAAGCTAATGAATCTCTTGAAGAGGTTGTTATAGGGAGCTCAGACAACGAGCTTTTTAAGATCAATAAGAAGGGGGATGTTGTTGTTAAAGACCAAAATAACAACGTAGTTTTTGAAGTAAAAAACTCAGACGAAGAAAACGAGACTATAGACTTCGTAAGGATCGGCGGACCAAACGGGTACAAGTTTCCCAAAGTAGCGCCCAATTTTGACCTTCGGAATAAGGCACTGGTAGTAAAGGACATAGCTGACCCAAATAACCCTGAATTTGGGGAGATGGAGTTTAGAAATTTTTCCGCCCAATCTATTTTTGACCTTTCTGAGATTGATGAAGACTTAGAAAGCATAGGGGAGGGGGAAGCACTCATTTGGAACGACTTAACTGGTAAATTTGTTGCCCAATCGGTCCTTTCTAATGTTGGTTTAAACGACCTGTCTGACGTAGATACGGTTACCATTAGCCCTGTGGATGGATACGCGCTTGTGTGGAATAACGGTGAGTGGGAACCTCAAGCCCAGGAAACGCAGCTTTCTAATGATCTTGCTCCTACACTTAGTGCTAACCTTGATGTATCAACACACAGCATAGTAACTACATCCAGCAATCAGGGTATTACTATTCAGCCGCACGGCACGGGAAATGTATCGCTTGGTAACTTCGAGTTCGACGCAGACCAGAGCCTATCAGGAAAAGATAATCACGTTCTAACGTATGATCAGGGTTCAGGAACTATTCAGTTAGAGCCAGCAGCCCTTGATTTAAACGGGTTGAGCGATGTTGACTTGACTGGCGCTTCTGAGGATGACATTCTGATTAGAGATGCAAATGGAAACTTTGTTCCTACTGACGCTTTCACTGCGTTTATGAACGCTGCCGTAGCCGCTACAGCTGGCATGCCTCAAAACGGCTCCGTGGCTGGAGACTTTGATAATGACGGCATCGTTAGCACCAATGACTTGCTTATATTTTTAAGTAACGTAGGTGCGTCTCCCTCTGATGGAAATACTCAGATTGAGTTTACTAATAACAATGCCGCTACCTTTTCTATTTTTGACTCCAACTTCACATTTGAAAACTACAATACTCAGACCAGTATTGTAACCAACAGCGCCCAGCAGGATATGCAGCAGTATGAGTTTAACACTCCTAGCGTTACGACTTCTATTGCTCCATATACCTGGCAGGTAAACACTGCTTCAGATAGTATAAAGCTGTACACTAGCAATAGCACTGAGTTTGGGGAGTGGTTTGAAAACGCAGTCATTGAGATTAAAGAACCGTCTTCTATATACCACAATATCGGCATTACGACGAATCCTGTTTCTTTTGCCGTTTACGTTGAGATAACCAGAGATTACCCTACAGCCTCAAACGAAACTGATGTTAAAATGATAGTAGATTACCCGTCAGCACCAGAGAATCTTAACCTTCTTATGACGCAAGACGGACCGATTTTTTTTGGCGACGCCTTCAAAAAGGACAGCGGTAATACAGAAAGGCCAAAAGCCGTGACTTTGAAGTTTTATGCTGCTTTTGCAGAGGATGAGTTTGGACTTGTGCAACAAAGGTTCAACAACTTAAAACTTAAGGTTACTGGGTCAGTATAACAGCCATGGGAAAGATTAGAATTTTTAACGGAAACAATTCCGTCTACATCAGCGATAGGGCTTATCAGCCAGGATCGCTAACAGCTTCAAACAGAGGTGATGATGTAACAATCGTAAAGAACACAAACAACAAAAGGATTGTTAATGAAATTAGTTATGACCTGATTGTAGATAAAGATGGAAACGCATGGGGAACCGACGGTCCGTCTACAGTAACGGCTTTAAACAACTATATAGGGGCTACAAACCCTGACGGTATCATCAAGTCCACTGACAAGATCACAAGCTTGTCGGGAGTCACGGCATCTGACTTTACGCAGAAGCCAGGTCGTATTGTTTTCGTGGGGGACACTGACGGTTCGTTAAAAACTTCTGACGAACTCGTTTTATTAGAAGTCGGTGGTCTCAATGTAGGTAGTGGTCTCAATGTAGATGGTGGTCTTTATTTTGTGGGTGATAAGACAATAGGGTCAACTGGAACATCAGGCACCATTACAATAGACCCAGCTACGGCAATCAACTTTTTTGGGGAGTACAGCTTCCCTACTACAGACGGTTCAAGCGGACAGGTACTTACCACTAACGGATCAGGTACGCTTTCGTTTACTACTGGTGGTGGAAGTTCCCCTTGGACAACCTCTGGTAGCGACATCTACTACACTACAGGAAATGTAGGAGTGGGGACTACTACCCCTCAAGCGAAGTTAGATATTGACGGTGGCGCAAACGGCCATGTAATATTTCGAAACTCAGGTACTGCTGGTGGCAACGGAATAAGACTTGTTAGGTCTTCAGCTAGCGACTGGTCTGGTGTTAACTGGTACGATAATTCTGGTATCACCTGGGCATTTGGCGAAAACAGTAGCGGTTTTGGCTTGTTTGAAGACGGAGCGGCTGCACAAACTCGGCTAATAGTAAAATCAGGCGGAAACGTAGGTATTGGGACTACTACCCCTGCTCAGCCGTTGGACGTTGTGGGCAATATACAATCCTCAGCGTATTTATATTTCGGAGGTAGCACTCACTCCTTGAAGATGGTTACCAACAACGGTATCCACATAGGAAAATCTACTGGAACTAGTTTAGCCAGTGCGGGCGTAGTTATTGGAGACGGTGCTGGAAGGTTTAATAGTGGCACCGACAGTGTAGCGATTGGCTCCAACGCAGGATATAGGGGCTCGAATTCAAGCAATCAAATTGCTGTTGGTGAAAGTTCAAACAGCGGTGCTGCATCATACGTTAAGACTTATTCTATAGGAGTTGGCTCCAATTCTAACTATAACGGAGGTGTCTACACGACTTCGGTCGGAGGTAACACGGGAGCGAACAGCCCTTCATCTTACACTAACTCAGCCTTTTTTGGGTATCAAGCTGGTCACAGCGGGGGCAATAACAGTGTGTTCGTAGGGTATGAGGCGGGTAAGAGTGATGGAGTTCAGCTTGTAAACGACACAGTAGCAATAGGACATCAAGCATTAACAGCTTTAACTACAGGTGCTGGTAACACAGCAGTAGGTTATCAAGCCTCTGATGCTATGACTGTATCAGCCTACACTACTTCTTTAGGTTATCAAGCATTGAGTTCTGTAAATGCTACGGGCACCACTGCTGATGGCTCTACTGCTGTTGGATATCAAGCATTAACTGCGCTGACTACTGGGGAACAAAATACAGCAATTGGTTATCAGGCAGGAGACTCTATAACAACGGCATCTTACAACACGCTACTTGGTTATCAAGCAGGACGGGGACATACTAATCTTTTTGGGCTAGTAGCTATTGGTTCTGCTGCTGGTAAAGGAGGGGCTTCATACTCTACGTTTGTAGGGCATATGGCTGGAGCGGGTACATCTGGAAATAATAATACAGCTATTGGCTTCCAAGCGTTAAACCTTACTACTGGAGGTGGCACAGGAAATGTCGCTGTTGGCAGAAAAGCTCTTGGGGGAACTGGACAACTTACTCAAAACGTCGCCATTGGTGAACTTGCAGGTGCGGGGTATGGAAATAAATCTAACAATGTTTTTATAGGGTATTCTGCTGGCTCATCTTTAACTACTGGTAGCAGCAATGTTCTAATCGGATATACGGCTGGAAACACCCTTACCACAGAATCCAACAAGCTCTACATAGAGAACAGCAACTCCACCACCCCACTGATTTACGGTGAGTTCGATAATGATATCCTGAGAGTAAACGGTACGCTGCAAGTAAACGACCCGTCATCCACTGGTTACGCTTTCCCAACCGCTACAGGTACGCTTGGTCAAGTGCTTGAAGTTGATGCTAACGGAGACTTAATCTTCGCTACACCATCTCCAGGCGGTGGTACGCCTTTGGCATCTGCCGATCAAACATTAGCGGGTGACCGATTAATTGACACGAACGGGTACAATCTTGAAATTGAACTTGATCCTACAGGAACGGCAGACACGTTTACTATTCACGATGGTACACACGACCTCTTCCAAGTAGATACAGGGACTACTGGAACTATCTTCAGTGTAAACGATGTGTCTGGATTACCTAAGCTTACTGTAGACGACTCTGACGGGGTTACTATCGACAAGTTCAAAGAGGTCAAGTACGAAAAACCATCGAATACAGACTTCTCTTACCAAGGGGATGTAGTATATTTCGGTGCTACTACGGGTATGACTCAAGGCGATCTCTACTACTTTAACTCTTCAGGTAACTGGGCTCAAGCAGACGCAGATGCAGTCTCTAGCTCAGGGAGTGTGCTCCTCGCTATTGCGCTGGGGACAGCTTCAGACACGAACGGAATGCTGCTGAAGGGTACATTCACTATGGCTGCTGGAGCTATCGACGGTACAGAAGCTACGGGTGACGAGCTGTACGTAAGCACTACGGCTGGACACGTAACAAGCGATGTGTCTGCATACACAACGGGAGACGTTGTGCGTGTAGTTGGCTACTGTTTAGACGGCACAAACGGGCAGATTTGGTTTAATCCTTCTAACGACTGGATAGAGCTCTCGTAATGGCTATTGATAAGGTAACGGGAACTTCTTGGGCTGATTTATCCAAGATAAGCGATGTGGCAAAGGCAGACATTGCAAAAGTTGCTGGGCAAGATGCACCGTCTGGGTCTGGTATAGTCACTTCAAGTCTCATTCACCACTATGATGCTTCTTTGTCTGGTGGAGCAACATCTACACAACTTGTTGACCAAGGTTCAGGGGCTTACAACTTAACATATCGCAATGGCGTAGCACAACCAACGGGCGGTAGCGTGTGGGTTGCATTTGATGGAACGAACGACTACACAGGTACTGTAGATTCAACTCCCAGCACTATGGTTCCTGTTGACTTGTCTGATTCTTACACTTGGTCAGCATTCTATGACCACGATTCAAAAAATGGAACGCAGTGTCTTTTTGGGTCTTTTGAGCGATTTAACGATTACACATTTGTTGGTTTGTACATAAGTTACAGCACTACAAACTCTAACTACAGTATAACGGCTGCGGCACGTCACAATAACAGTCATGTTCAATACTGGAGGGCTAGCGGTTTGACAGCAAATCCAGCGCAAGCTACTTTTACTCATGATGGAAGCAGGACAGAGGCAGGTGGAACCATATACATCAATGGGGTAGCGCAGACCACTTCGTTAATCATCAATACAGGAAGTGGCAGTTCCGTAGTAGATTATTCTTTCTCAACTTTTGGTCAGGGAGCAGATGACAACCAGCTTTATTATTATGACGGCTTGATAGGTGAATGCCTTATGTACGACGCAGAACTGACTGCTGCACAGGTTCTCCAAAACTACAACGCAAGTAAAACAAAACACGGATTATAATGCATTTCGAAAACAGACATTACGTAGTGTTCGACCTCACAGAGGTGGACACAATCGACTTCTCAGAGGTCATGGAAACATCGGCAGATACGCTGAGAAAGAACTTAGCTAACACGCAGAGCTTTGTGAAATATGAAGGGGACCAACCACCTTCGGTAGTTGCTCTTGCAACAAAGTCACAAGAGTACTCTCACGCAGAGATTCTTGCGTTGCTCGCTGGGACTGAATGGACTGACCCTGACGCAGAGATCTAAATGGGTGGGTTTGCAAATAACGCACCTATCGTAACTGATGGGTTAGTATTCTATGTAGACGCAGGGAACAGTAAATCGTATCCTGGTAGTGGCGGTACGTGGAGTGATTTAGTGGGAGGTAATGATGGTACATTTTCTGCGACCCCCACCACAGGCTCTACTAATGGAGGTAGTATTGTGTTTGATGGGGTAGATGATATGTGTACCTTCCCTGGAGCTGCGTCGCCTGTAACTAATGCCATTTCCGTCTGTTTGTGGTATAACGGACACCCAACAGTAAATAATCAAAGTTTTACTTTTAGGTCGGAACACAGTAGTGATAGTAATCATCGAGAATTCAGCGCTCACCTACCCTGGAATAATGGAAATATTTATTGGGACTGTGGAAATAATGGAGGCAATACCTATGACAGAATATTTAAAGAGTCCTCTAATGTACACAGAGGATGGAATTATTGGGTTTTCTGGAAAGATTGCACCTTGTCTTCTACCAATAGAATGAGAATTTATTTAAATGGGTCGCTTTGGCATCAAGGATTGGGAGGCGCTAGAACTATAGGAGCTGCTACGGCATTTACAATAGGAGGGTGGAGTGGAGGTAATTATGATAACGGAACATTTTCTAATCTTTCTATTTACAACAGGGCGCTTACTGAAGACGAAATCCTCCAAAACTACAACGCCCTTAAAAACAGATTCGTATGAGCTACAGCTACGGTAAAAGCATAGTGACGGATGGGTTGGTGTTCTACGTGGATGCAGCTAACGATAATAGCTATCCAGGGACGGGGACTACTTGGTCTGATTTGGTTGGGGGTAATGATGGGACATTTTCTGCAACCCCCACTACAGACTCTGCTAATGGGGGAAGTATTGTATTTGACGGAACTGACGATACTGTAAGCTTTACTGAATTTTCTACGTCAGGTCTTTCTAATTTTACGTTAGACGTTTGGGTTTATATTGATAATGATCCATCAGACGGTACGGTTATAGGGCAGTGGGGTGGTTCAACCTCTAGGTCCTTTTTGATTTGGTGGGACGTTGGAGTTACCGCAAACTTTAGATTTGTTGTGCAAAATACATCCAGTCAAAACACAATTACCTCTGAGTCAAATGACAACGCAAACAATAACGATTGGAATCATGTGGTGGCAACATTTGACAGCGCTTCAGAAATTAAACTATATGTAAATAACGTGCTGACAGACACAGTGTCACACGCTTCTACGCCTTTCACATTAAAAACCACCAGCGGCTTCGAGATAGGGGATGATTCTAGTAATTTTCGTTGGCTTGACGGAAAGGTGTCTTCCGCAAAGATTTATAACAGAGTACTTTCTGCCTCCGAAGTAACTCAAAACTACAACGCATTAAAGAATAGATTTATTTAATTATCTTTGCGCTAAACTTTTTAATTATGGCATTTGCATTTGAATCTAAGTCCTGGAGTTTCACAGGAGAAAAAGAGTTTGAGAACGGTGGATTCACCCTCCTCAACCCAACAGTATCTGTACTCTCAGTGAGCGTACAAGGGTCTAACATCTACATCGCTATGAAAGCAGTAGAGAATAACGGTGTGTACAACCACAACCTCAACATCCAGTACAATAACTCTGCTGGTGAGACTAACCTCGACACGATCGTAGACTCAGCGGTAGCTGCGGCTCTCCCAGACTTTACACTCGACGCATAAGATCTCTTAGCGTGACAGAAGAAGGCCCCTCGTGGGCCTTTTTTTGTTTTTATTATCTTTGCCTTATGGCTGAAGATGTAAAGAAGAAACTTAAGCGGTTTGGGCTCTCTGGACTCAACAAACCTAAGCGATCCCCTAAGGGGAAGAAGTCGCATATCGTAGCGGTACGAGACGGCGGTAAAGTAAAGATTATTCGCTTCGGAGAGAGAGGGGCTAGCACGGCTGGTAAGCCGAAGGCTGGGGAGAGCGCACGCATGAAAGCGAAGCGTAAGTCATTCAAGGCCAGACACAGGAAGAACATCGCCAAGGGTAAGACCAGCGCAGCGTGGTGGGCCAATAAAATCAAGTGGATCGTAATACTTATGCCATGCTTCTTTTAGATCTTCCAGAACAAGTTCATCTTGGTGAAGATGGAAGGTGGTATAAGCCTTGTTCTTCTTGCGGTGAAGAGCAATCTTATTTAAGAAGGAATTACGCCATTTTTTCTTTTATGGAGGGTAAGCTTTGCAAAAAATGCAGCAATTCAACCCCAGAAAATTGCTCTCATAAGGGGTGGATTAAAGACGTACTTAGATACTCTTTTGCCAATAAGTTTAAGTCTAGCGCAAAATTAAGAAATATAGAGTGGGCTCTCAGCTTTGATTATTTGGCTGACCTTTTAGTTGATCAGGGTTTCAAATGCGCTTTAACTGGATGGGACATAAAAGCAAAAGACGTGTCAAACAACACAGCATCATTAGACAGAATAGATTCATCATTAGGGTATGTAGAAGGCAATGTTCAGTGGGTTCACAAAATGGTAAATATGTGTAAGCAGGGATACAGTCAGGAGGAATTCTTATCTATGTGTAAGGCGGTGAATGAAAACATCAAACCATGAATGCCGTCAAGTACAATAAGGGCGGTAAGCTCAAAGTTAGCTCGGCCACAAAGTCTGTTCCTGCACCTTCTGGTTTTCACTGGATGGTGGATCGGGGTAGATACTTCCTTATGAAAGGAGATTACAAACCACATCCTGGCGCTGTGAAGGAAGCTAAGTTCAAACTCGTCAGCCACTCATGAAAGCAAAGAAGAAATCAAAGTCTCGCGTAAACGAAGCTGGTAACTACACGAAGCCAGGACTGCGTAAGCGTATCTTCAACAGAATCAAGGCGGGCTCTAAAGGCGGGAAGCCTGGTCAGTGGTCTGCACGAAAGGCACAGATGCTTGCTGTAGCGTACAAGAAAGCGGGGGGAGGATACACAAGCTGATGGCGTTAGCTAAATCACAGAGAAGTCTCAAGAAGTGGACTAAGCAGAAGTGGAGAACCTCTGACGGTAAGCCGTCCAAGGGGAAGAAGCGCTATTTGCCAGACGCTGCATGGAAAGCCCTTTCTCCTTCAGAGAAGGCAGCCACGAATAGAGCGAAAGCCAAGGGTAACAAGAAGGGCAAGCAGTTTGTAAAGCAGCCTAAAGGCATTGCGAAGAAAGTCGCAAAGTACAGGTCTTAAGACTAGCAATGAGCAGATTAGATTTTATTAGGTCTTTACATGGCCGAGAGGCTCGCCCACCTAAAGTTATTATTGGAGAAAACACTAAGGTTTGCGATACAGCGAAAATAGGAAACGACGGGTTTGGATTTGAACCTGATGAAAAAGGAGAGCTAGTGTTTTTCCCTCACTTTGGTGATGTAATTGTAGGGGACAATGTTGTCATAGGCTCTCATGTTTGTATTGATCGAGGCAACTTGCATAACACCGTTATTGAAGATGGGGTTAAAATAGACAATCTAGTTCATATTGCTCACAACGCCCACATAGGCAAAAACACCTTGATAGTAGCTGGAAGTGTAATATGCGGCTCTGTTAAAATAGGAAGAAATTGCTTTATTGGGGCTAACTCTACTATAAAACAACATTTAAAAATAGGGGATAATTCTGTCGTTGGCATGGGTTCGGTGGTTACCAAGAATATTCCCAGCGGGGAAGTTTGGGCTGGAAATCCAGCCAGATTCTTAAAATCAAACAAATGACTCTAGACAATTTTAAGACGGTTTTGGTGTTGGGTCCACATACCGACGATGGAGAGATAGGAGCTGGGGCTACTATTTCTAGGCTTTGTAGGGAAGGTAAAAAAGTTTACTATGTTGCTTTTTCTATTTGTGAGGAGTCTGTGCCTCCAGGATTTGATAAAACCGTATTGTCGAAAGAAATACTGAGGGCTGGATCCAGGTTGGGTATTCCTAAAGCCAACATTTCTACACTTAGATACAAAGTGAGAAAATTCACGTCAAGCAGGCAGGATATTCTTGAGGATATGATTAAGATTAAAAACACTATCGATCCCGATCTGGTATTACTGCCCTGTTCTTATGATATCCATCAGGATCACAAAGTGATATTCGAAGAAGGCACTAGAGCCTTCAAAAAAACAAGCATACTGGGGTATGAAATCCCATGGAACAACCTGGAAATTAACAACAGGTGTTTTATTGAGGTTTTTCCTGAAGATTTAAAAAACAAAGTTGACTCTATTTTAGAGTACAAATCACAGTCTTTTAGAAACTACATAAACGAAGATTATATCAGGTCTTTACTCGTCATTAGAGGCAAGCAAATCGACTTTGATTTAGCCGAATCATTTGAGGTCATCAGGTTGATATTTTGATACAAGAAGCTCTAAATAAATACTTTATATATTTGCATTTAAATTAAATCCTAATGGAAGAACAAAACACACAAACTATTGAGCAGCAGCCAGTGACTGAGGAAACAAACTCCCCTTCATTTAGCTTCGTTTCTGACGAAGAGGTAGCTGCTATGCAACAACCTCAAGAGCCTGCCGCCCCAGCTGTGCAAGAACAGCCTACGGTGGAAGACACTCCAGAGGTACAACAAGAAACTGTAACTGAGCCTCAGCCTGATCAGCCAGAAGCTCAGCCACAATACGCACCAGAACAAATCGAGGGTGCGGTGTTCGAATTCCTTAGCGAAAGGCTTGGGAGAAACATCGCTTCGTTTGATGACCTTCAGGCGCAACAGCAGGAGCAAAGAGAGCTCGACGAACGTATTTCTGTGATCGCGGATTTTGTCGAAAAGACTGGCCGCGACCCAAGAGATTGGTTTATCTATCAGTCCATGAACCCTTCCGAAATGGATGACGTGACTGCAATCAGAACCAAGATGGCTTCTGATTACCCAAACCTCTCGCAAGAAGAAGTCGGTATGTTGGTCTCTAGCAAGTATAAGCTCGACCCAGATCTGCACTCAGAAGACGAGGTGAAGCTTTCGCAACTGCAAATGAAGATCGACGCGGAGAACGCACGTAAAGGTATCGACGAGCTGCGAACGCAGTATCAGGCACCACAACGTCAAGCATCCGATGAGTCGGAATCATTAATTGATGACGCTTGGGTTTCGAACATGCGCAGAGAGCTAGACGCTATGGAAGGGATTGAATTCAATCTCGGAAATGAGAAGACGTTTACTTTCGGTATGGACAACAACTACAAGAGTCAGCTCGCTGAGAAAAACACTCGCCTTGACGAGTTCTTCGATCCTTACGTGAACGAAGATGGGAGCTGGGATTATGACAAGCTGAATATGCACAGAGCCGTCATTGACAACGTAGAGAGCATCGTACAGTCTGTTTACAGACAGGGGCTTTCTGATGGTCAGCGTGGCGTAGTGGAGAAAGCAGCTAACATTTCTCCTCAGTCTCCAAATCAAGGAAACCAAACAAACGGACCTGACCCGCTTGTTCAGCAATTAAAAGAAGCGCTTGGACAAAGCGGAGGGGGGTTCGGATTTATCTAAACTTTTAAAAAATAAGAAATTATGGCATTTGGAACGCCTAGCAATGTAGCAGACGCAGCTGTAACAGGCGGTGGTTTGCAGGCAACGCCACAGAACTATATTTCTCTGGCAACTTTGATTGATCCTACGAAGCCCGACGTAAGAGATCTTTATGTACAAACTTATGGTGATCAGGGCATCACTGGCTTCTTGGAACTTACTGGCGCCAAGAAGAATGCAGGTACCTCTGACAAAGTTGAGTGGTACGAAGAAGGCCGTCTGCACAAGACTGTTGTTGGTCAGTATGACGAAGGCGACGACAAGATTTATCTCCACGCTTCTGACGTAGAAGGAGGTGCTCCTACGGCTCGTGTAAATGACGTTCTTTTGTCTCCAGCTGGTCATAGACTTTTGGTTACTGCTGTTTCGACTGATGGTGACGGAGCTACGACGACAGAGCGAACTGCACTGACCGTTACCGACCTCGGCAAAACTGACTCTTCTGCTGATGAAGGCACTCCTGGTACAACTGGAACCTTCGGCACTGTTACTTTTGCTATCATTGGTAATATGCATGCTCAAGGCACAGAGCAGCCAACAGCTTTCTACCAGACTGGCTTGATCAAGCGATCCAACCCATACATCATCGTTAAGGAGATGTACGAAGTAAGCGGCTCTCAAGCTACTAACATCGGCTGGTTGAATGTGAACGGTCAGTACATGTGGTACTTGAAGAACGAGATGGACGCTCGTAAGCGCTTCATGAACGAAAGAGAGATGATGTTGTTGTACTCTGAGGCTAACGACGGTAATGCCGTTACTGTAGGTTCTGACAAAATCGTTCCTTCTGAGGGTTACTTCGAGGCTGTTGAGAAGAGAGGTATCACTGTCGCTGGGTCTCCAGCGGGATTTGATGGTGATTTCGATAACATCATCCTTGAGCTCGACAAAGAAGGTGCTCCTAACGAGTACGCTATGTACTTGAACAGAGCTCAGTCTTTGAAGATTGACGACTTGTTGGCTAGAGGCCCAGTAGCAGGTGGAAACTCTATTACTGCAGGTCTTGCTTCTCAGTTTGGTGCGTTTAACAACTCTCAGGACTTGGCTGTTAGCCTCGGATTTAAGTCGTTTACTCGTGGTGGCTACACTTTCCACAAGCACGACTGGAAGTTGTTGAATGACCCAACACTGGGTGGTATCGGCGGACCTACTGGAGCTATGATTCCAATGTCTCAGGTTGCTGACGCTAACACAGGTGTTAAGTCTCCTGCTTTGGAGATGAACTACAAGGCTGCTGGCAACTACTCTCGCGAGATGGAGCACTGGGTAGAAGGTGGTGGTGTCCTCGGACACGTAACTAGCGGTAAGGATACCGTTAAGTTCAACTACCGCTCTGAGTGCAACCTCGTAACTCGTGCTGCTAATCAGCACGTATTGTTGCAGGGATAATACATATAGGTAATCGAGAGGGGGAATACGCCCCCTCTCTTTTACTTCTCTTGAATTTCAATTTTATTTTACTATGACTACAAGCACAAAGCGGGCTCCTGGGCGCCCCAAAAAAACCCAGCAAAAGCAGAAAATTCGCAGATCTGAAAAAAACAACGGCATTTATCAGTTTAAGGCTGTTCGGTCTAAGGCTGTTTTAATGTTGATGCAAAGCGGAATCACAGTCTTTGATAAGGACTCTGGAAAGGTTAGAGAAATCAGATACTGTGAAAACGAGAACTCTATCTTTAGGGATGAGCAAGCTGAACACTCAGTAAAGAGTCCAGTCATATTCACTATGGGTAACCTCTTGGTTGGTCCAGAAAAGCCAAACCTTCTTGCTTATTTGAATGCGCATCCAGAAAACAAGGCGAATGGAGGTGGGACTTTCTACCTGGTAGACACTGCCAAGAAAGTTGAGAACGATCTAGATACAGAGTTCTTGGTAAACGACGCGATTAACATGCTCCGAACAAAGGAGCTCGACGAGCTCTTGGCTGTAGCTCTGGCATACGGAATGGATGTGGACCGACCTATTGCAGAGGTAAAGCATGACTTGCTTCTAAAGGCCAAGAAGTCTCCTAAGACATTCATTGAGTCGTTTGACAACCCTGTCGTAACCATGAAGTCTAAGATTCGCCAAGCAATCTCTTATCAGATTATTAAGGCAGAGCGAGACGCTATCAAGTGGTTCGACACCAACAAGCATATTATATCAGTCCCAGTGGGACAGAACCCAGTTGACGTATTCGTGCGTTACTGCATGACAGAAGCGGCTGCCCCCGTCGTCGCTGAGATTGAGCGTCAGCTGGACTAATTCTACATATATACTGCTGAGAAGGCCTCCGAAAGGGGGCTTTTTCTTTTTCGTATATTTGCTTCATGTTTGCTAACATTCGCAGCGTATACAACACTTTAAAGAATCTGGCTAATAAGGATCAGCGGGGTTTTGTTACGCCACAAATATTCAATCAGTTTGCTTACCAGGCTCAGCTAAACATCTACAACTCTTTGTTTAGGGAGTTGGAGCAGGCTCGACGGTCAAGCAGACAGGGGATCTCTGCTAAAAGAGATAAGTCTAGAATCAAGCAGGTCGAAGAGGATTTGTCTGTATTTGCAAAGAGAGGCAATATCAATAAGTCTAATGGCGTGTTTGCTAAGCCAGTGGACCTTTCTAGAATCATCAGCATGACCACCTTCGGAAGCGTTTTGCTGGGACAGTCTACCAGAACGGTGATTGACGTATGTTATGACGAAGATAAGATTGAACGCATCCTGTTGAGCGACATCTCTGCTCCTTCTGAATCTTCTCCAGTAGCTTTGGTTTCTTCAGACATTGAGGTATTCCCAAGTCAAATCAACAAGATCTCGGTTAGGTATTACAAGATTCCAGAGTCGAGAAATGATGATGCCACATATAGCGCCAGCACAGCAAGACCCTCGCTCGATGAAAGCCCTGGTACTGGAGTTCCAGAAGATCAGCACTTCGAGCTGCCAGCTCACTACGAAGCTGAGCTAGCTATGGAGATTGCAAAGATGATTGGGTTGAACTTGAGAGACGCTGATATCGTGAATTACTCCATGAAAGAGGAGCTACCAAAAGTTAAGAAGTAATGGCTAGGAATACAGTATCAGTAAATCAAGTAGTAAACGACTTCGTTATCACGCTGGGCCATGACGACTACGTGAATGACGTAGAAGACACTGTGTTGCGAGCTTTTGCGTTGAGGGGCATTCGTGAGATGGGGTTCGACCTCTTGAACAGAATAAAGTCCATCAAGCTTCCTGTTGACTCAACAAACAACACCGTTGCTCTTCCTTCTGATTTCGTCAAGGCTGTTAAGATTGGTGTGATCGGTACAGACAACCTTATCTATGTATTCGGAGAAAACAAGAATATCAACTACTCCATGAAGGAGGATAGTAATGGTAATCTCGTGGACTCCAAGACCAGTAATGCTGACATCGGCGGAAATGTAGATGACGGCTTAAACAGCTATGTGTTCAGAAACTATACGTTTGCAGGCAACGACGGACAGCTTTACGGCTATGGCGGTGGACGCTACGCTGGTCAGTACAGACTTAACCTCGACCAGAACAGAATCGAAGTAGACTCAAGGTACAGTGAAGTGGTGCTTGAGTATGTAGCCGACGAAGCCAGGTCTACTAATCCGTCTATCGATATTCAGGCCGAAGAAGCGCTTAGATCGTACATCTACCACAAGCTAGTGGAGCGCAAGTCTTCTGTGCCTGCCAACGAAAAGGCTCGTGCAAGACGAGAGTACTACAACGAACTCAGAAAGGCCAACGCAAGACTGAAATCATTCTCTAAAGAAGAAGCTCTTAAGACTATTCGTAAGAATTACAAGCAAAGCCCTAAAGGATAATGGCGATAGACAAGATTATACCATTTACCCTGAACAAATCTTCGGATGAAAGAGCTGTAAAATCAACTGAGATGACCGACGCATTGAATGTGACGGTATCTACAGATGAAGACGGCAATGGGTTTGTTCTTAAGACGGCGAAAGGCAATGTACCTATTAGCGGTACTCTTCCCGCCGCACACAGGCAACGAAAAGTAATAGGGAGCGTAACTGATTTAGATACAGACTACGTTTACTTTTTCGTGGCTCATCCAGGTACTGGCGGAAGCGCAATTCTGCGATGTAACTACAATAGAGAGTCACCCGAATATGAAGAAGTATACAGCGAGGTGACTAACATACTTGACCTGCAAGTAGACAGTTATGTAGACGCAGACATCTTAAGGGTTGATACCAATCAAGCAGGAACCGTTCAGACGATTATCTACTTTACTGACGGGGTAAATGAGCCTCGAAAGATTAACGTAGATAGGGCTTTGAGCGGAATCTTAGACAGCTACTCGAATGACGACATAAGAGAATTCTTTAGCGTTTGTAAGACAGCCCCAAGAGAAGAGATAGTTGTTTACAGCGCTACAGATGACCACACAGACAAAAACAGCATATACGGGAAAAGCTTTTCTTTCGCTTATCAGTATGTTTACAAGGACGGCGAGGAAAGTGCTTTATCAAACCACTCTAATCCAGTGGTTCCAGACTATCTGTTAAATACAGTTTACGACGACGGGAAACCTATCCATTCAGAAAACGTAATCAAAGTTGAAGTCCCTCATGGCGGACAAGAGGTAGATAGCGTAAACATCATCTTCAGAGATTTAGAGTCTGGGGTGTTTTACAAAGCTGGGAACTTCTCTTTTTCTAGCAACAAACCTGCATCTCAGGTTGATGGTAGAGATTTCTGGGATTATGACGAAGGGGGAACTTCTCCAGCCGTAGGTGTATTTCATTTTTACAACTCACAGGCTTATCCAGCAATGGCTGAGATCGACGCTTTTAAGATGTTCGACAACGTACCACAAAAGTCAAACGCTCAAACCATATCTAACGGTAGGCTGTTCTATGGTGGTTACGAAGAAGGTTATCCTAATCATTCTACAAACGCTAACTTTTTAGTAGAGTATAGTGATGTAAAGACTCTTGATTACAGGATTAACGTAACTAATAAAAACCTTTCCGCCCCTGGGGATTATGATATTATTTTAGACTTTTCTAACTGTCCTCAAACGTTATACAAGGGTGAGTCACTTAGCCTTGATTTCTCTATAGATACTAACGGGCAATGGTCCGTCTACCTTGACGATCCAATTGTGGGTACTGCCACACCGCAACCCATAGACTATCTTCTTAATTTAATAGGCGGTTCTGATCCAGACTTAGACCTAGGCGGCACTTCAGATACGGCGTTGAGATTCAACTCGAAGGTATTCAAAATAAAGACCTCTTACGAGGTTACCCAGTCAAGTATAAGCACACCGCAGGCTGTTGTGTCTATGTTGAATAACATTAGGTTTAATTCGGGGCAACAAAGTTACGGACTGCGATTCGATTACAACGACTCCAATCCGCCAGTTTCTGGAGATGAAACACCTGCTGTTTCTCCAGTTTCTGACTCAATTAAAATTAAAAAAGCTACTATTTCATTAGGGTTTACAGTAGGTAGTTATCACACTCCGTCTTCATCTATTCCGATTAGGCCATATGTGACAAATGTAGTAGTCGGACAAGACCTTGGTGATGTTCTGTGGTATAAATCGAGCCTGGGCCAATACGTAGATTACGATTTAGCCTCTCAATCGTACAACCTTAACAACTCTGGAGGGGTTGACGACACTATGGCTGATTACGTCGATACTATATCTAACTCAAATGACGATTACGAATTAGGCAACTCAAATAAAAGTCTTTTCTCTGGCGACTTAGAGAGAAGTAAAACGTGGAAGGCTGGGGTAAATCATGATTTTGGTATTGTCTACTATGACGAAAGAGGTAGAAACGGATTTGTAAACGAACTCGGTTCTGTTTACGTCAAGCATATCAGCGAGCGAGAGAAGAGGGGCAGGGCAGAGATTAAGCTCAATTTGAAAGGCTTAACACACCCTAGTTGGGCTACAGACTTTGGTATTGTTTACGGAGGAAATCAAGACATCCTTGACTTTAAACAATACTCTGTTGCGGACGGTTTCTCTTCTTACTATTATGACGCTAGCTACAGCGAAACACAAGGAGAGGAGCACGACAACAGAATATACGTCTCCTTAAAATCGTGGTCTGGATCCCGTGTCTCATACGTAGGCGACAAAGGGGTTGACTACAACTACAAGTTTAAGCAAGGCGACGTACTCAGAATTCTTAAGTACAAGGATGATTCTGGAAACTATGTTTACCCAGACAATCTTGAATTTAAGGTTGTTGACTTTAGGCATTTGAGGGAGGACATTGCAGATGAGACCGCTGAGTCCTTGAGGGCGGAAATCAGAGAAATTGAAGAGGGCGAAAGGTCGGGGTTTGGTGATTTTGTTATGAATGCTTTAAACAGGATAACAGGAGGGGAAGAAGATCCTAATTCGTTTATAGGGGGGTCAGAGGATCAATCAGAAGCAATTAACGAGCTCATTGAAGAACTTAGGATTAACGAATATAAACGGCTTAGAACGCATCCTATCTCCCTTAGAAACCCGTTGATTAGGGGTAACTACGCACCGTGTAAGGGTCACTTCTTGGTGCTAGAAGACCCAGGTCACGCTGGGTGGGGGGCTGCGGACAGAGCTACAAACAGCAATGGCGGTGTAGCCCACGTTGTTCCTGGGGATGAATATGACTCTGGTTCGTCTCCAGGCCACACTGCGGATAGTGCGCACTTCCACCCAATTATCAACTGGTCTAGACACGTAGTTGTAGAGATATACACCCCTAAAATAAAGGCACCATCGAAAAAGGTATATAGAGAGATCAACAAGACATTTTCAGTTGATGAAATCCCAACCAGCGGAAATAGTATAGTAAACCTTGGGGGTGGAGACGTGTGGTACAAAAACACACCGATAAGAGTTTCGGAGTATGATGCAACTCATATCATTGATGACACCCACAGCAACCTGGACATAGATGCTAGATTTAAAGCCAGGTTCCTAAATGGCTACGACTATGAAAATCAATTCATAGAAAGCCAAGACGCCTCTCATTACTACAGCTCTCCAGCTAATTTCTTTGGCAGAAGCATAGCGGTAAACAAAGATGCAGCAACCAACAAGAGAAGACACTCTATTACATATAGCGACAGATTTAATAGTGATTCGCCTGTTCTTAGGCTGTCTGATTTTAACCTCAGTCTTGCAAACTACATGGATTTGTCGTTTAGGTATGGGCTAATTGACAAACTTATTGATGGAGGAGGACATATATTCTGCCTTCAGGATTCTAAGGTTTGCAAAATACCCATTGGTAAGAATGTGGTGAACTATACCGACGGTAGTCAAAACGTGACCATTTCTAAAAACGTAATGGGAGAGCCTGGATACTACATGGGGGATTACGGTTCTTCTGGCAATAAAGGGTCTGTGGTTAGCGCTGAAGGAAAGGTATTCTTCTTGGATGTCAATGCAAGAAAGGTGTTTAGGCTGTCGAACGACGGGCTTACAGACATCTCCTCCAAGACAATAGACAGCTTCTTGGTTGGGGAGCTGGACAAGGTTCAGAGGTCTTTGTATGACGCTGGTGGTACAGCTCCAGACGGCGTGTTTCCAAGAATTGTTGGGGGCTGGGACCCTGACTACGGGCAATATCTCTTGACGGTGGGTGATTATTCTTATTACTCAGATAAGGCTTCAGGCTTAATAAATGTTGATGGCTTTACCTTGGCTTATCAGGACTCCCTTAAGTCATGGGTATCTCAGTACAGCTTTGTTCCAGATTGCTATGGTAGAGTAGGAGATAACTTGATTTCGGCAAAGCATGCCGTCAATACAAGTGACATTCTTTGGGCGCATGCTGATGAACTAATCAGGGAGGGAGTTATCATAGACACGATTCAGAGAGCTAACTATTACGGTACTCAAGAAGACAGCATAATCGAAGTAGTTGCTAACAAAGAACCATCAATGGTTAAGGTATTCGAGGCCATAGGTCTTGAAACTACTTCTGACAACTTCGACGTTAGCTTCAGCACAAGCGATCAATCCTCCTCTCTGACTAAAGACGACTTTAACGAGAAGGAAAGAGGTAAGTACGCTGAGATACCTAGGGACACAACTGTGAGTGCTGACAATGCAAATCAGATTGTTCTCGGTAAGGTCTTGTCTAACAGTGCTGGTGATGAAATCACGTTTGCGTCCAACATCAACTTCCAGCCTATACCGAAAGGGGCTTCTGTGTATGTCAATGGGACCAACACATCAAAGACTGTAAACAAGGTCTCTGGTAGGAATAAGCTAAAGCTGAGTGCTGCCCACACGGTTGCCGCTAACGACGTTGTAAAAATTGTTCTAGATGCCGCCACGAATGGAGACCCACTTCGTGATTACTTTTGTAAGGTCAAGCTTACCAATCAGAATGATGCGGACACTAATGGCAAGTGGGAGCTTTACGGCATTAATTTAAACACGCAGAGGTCGAATCTCGGTCAGGAGGTTAGATTACCTAAAAAAGTCAATAAGAAGAAATAATGGATCCACTAACAATAGCTTATTTAGCAAAGACTGGTATTGACTTGGGGAGGGCTGTGTTCGGTGCCTCGCAAGCCAGAAAGGCCAGCGACCAACTCGAAGAAATTGAAAGAAAGGGTTTACCGCGCTTCCAAACCGCTCAAGAGTATTTTGACATGTATCAGAACGCTCAAAGAGACAGAGCTATGGAGGCTGAAATCAGCGAGTCTAGAGAAACCCTAGCTGCAAACCTAACAGCCCTGGAGAGAGCTGGTTCAAGGGCTTTGCTTGGTGGTACTCAAGCTCAGGCCGAGATTCAGAGAGAGACCGTAGCTCAAGCAGCGCAGAGGGGCTTCCAGAGAGAGCAAGCAGCTCTCGGTAAACTTGCGGCTGCACAGCAGAGAACCATGGATGCTAACATTACAGCAGAGCAAGCAGAGAGAACTAGAAAGCTGTTGGAAGCTCAGATGGGTTATCAGGCGGGCATGGAAACAGCGATATCTGGATTACAAGGGGCTGCCGCTGCGGGTATCGGAGCTGCGGATGGACTTGGAGGTTCACCTGGAACCAAGTCAGCTGTTGAAGCCACCACTCAAGGCCCCGATATTGCTGGGATGACCCTTGATGATTCTGCGATCGTAGATATAGATCAGCCTGAAGATATTACAGTCGAAGACGTTATAGACGCTAGGGGTGTAAACTTTTCTGAAGCTTCAGCTTTTGGGGCTGATATAACTGGTAGGTCTTTGGGCTCCAGTGTAGCTGGATTTGGTCAAAACCCACTTGCTGTAGGTATGAGCCCTGAATACCTCAGAGATTTTAGAAACCCTGCTGACCTTGAAGCCATGGCGCTAGAAAACGATTTAAATGCGTTTAGTGCATTTACAACAAAGCCAGGGCTAAACGCACCTATCGTTCTTCCCTACACGCCTGAAACAGATTTTAGGTTGTTTCAAGGCGTATACAGGGAGCAGGGCGGCTCTGTAAAGCTAAAGGGTGAGTTTGATCACAGCACAAACCCTAAGTACGTATACGACAAGAACGGAAACGTAGAGGCAGAGATGACTGGTGATGAGACACTCGTGTTCAACCCTAAACAACGACGATTCCTCAAGAAGGTTTTGAAGGACCTCATGAGTAAAGGAAAAGCAACAGCAAACAAAGCTGAAGCCAACAAGACTTTTAAAGCATTTAAGTAATGGCATTATTAAGATCGGGAATAGGAGCAACTACAGCTGATCCGCTGGGCGGAGTCATTACCAAGCTTGAGACAGAGAAGAAGGCTAACGAAGCCCAGCAAGACCTGTTCGCTACAAATGCCAACAAGATGGCGGCTAGCGCAGCGGGTCTGGACGACAGGTCAAGACAGGTGGCCCAGACATATGCTGAGGCCGTGGAAGGCATGATGGACCAGTATGCCCAGAACCCTAGTTCGGACCTCAAGAGGAAGATTGACAACACTATGCAGATGGCTAATCAGTACATTACTGCCGCCTCAGCAAAAAATACAGCTTACCTTGATGCTGCCAGGAAGGTTTCAGAGAATCCATTGGATTACGATATAACTGGCGATGAAGCCATGGCTAAGTACAACGAGTACACCTCTGCTTATTCGAATACATACTTCGACCCAAGCTCTATGCAGGTTATGGTCATGGGCGCAGAAGGCCAGTATATGCCAGCCTTCCAGGACCCAACATTTTCTGGGGAAAACCCTCTATTCTTTCGAAAGAAAGGGCAGATGGAGAAGATTAAAGGTCTTGACGACTGGGCTACAGCCAATGAAGCTATCTTTGATTTACAGTCGCCAGACCTCGAAAAGCAAGTAAAAGACTCTGTTATCGCTGGTACGCGAGGAGATGCAGTGTGGGAGCAGACGATTGCTATGCACTGGCTCCAGGACAAAGGGGAGAAGCTCGCCACGTTCTCGGAAACAGCCTTGACAGCAAGGGTAGCACAAGTCATCAACAGTCCAGAGGAATTCCAAGAGGCTGTTAATTGGTTTGCCGATCAGCAGGTATCTCAAGTGAGAAGCTCAAAAGAAAGAAAGGTTGCTGCTTCTTTAGCCGCCGCTGAGAAAGCAGAAAGAGATGCGCTATCTAAGGCTTTTGCTGGTGTGTTTACCCCAGAGGATATGCCTTCAGGCATCAGAGTGGATAAAGCAGCCCCAGGAGTCGAAGAACAGACTCTCGGCATGGCGGTGTCCTTTGAGGATAGAGCTAACTTAGTTGGTCCTGCTGGAGCTGTAGACGACTTGCTGGGCAATCTAGAAGAGTTTTCAAAGTACTACGGAGAAGAACGAGCCAGAAAAGAAATGGGCCTTGAGCCTGGCGAACCGAATGAAAAACTTAACATTCTCAAAGAAGAGGCTTTGAACTCTACACTTGGGTTTAGGTCGCTGATGAGGTTGAAGGACGACGTTGTATTTGGGGAGAACGATGAGCTTGCTATCACAGCGGTAAATATCGGGAGTGACGGAAAGCTTTACGCCTCTGTAGAAGAGCTCGACGAAGAAGAAGAGACAATCAGTCGAACTACTCGTATCTACGAGGCTAATTCTGACGAATACGAGACTTTAAGGATGCAACTGGGGGATGAGGTCATGTCCGCCCTTGCAAAGCGTTCATTCGCCTCTAGTGAAGAGTCTAGAGCCAGAGCAGTCAAAACTCGATGGGAGAGAGCTAGAGCAAAGGAGTCTGGACAGCAAGTCGTCGAAGAAGATAACAAGCAACAAGACGGAGTAAAGCCCATACCCAAGAAAAATGAAGAGGGAGAGACCATTAAGTCCAAGGAGGAAAGAGACTATCTAGAGTATCTGCAAGGACTAGGAACTTCTGGAGTTATAAATATAGGTAGAGTTCAGGTTCCTCGGCCAGGGTTCTTGAAAGACGATATGCAATCATTTGCTGACAACCTAATGAAGGTGGATGATCTCCAGGAGCAGTATAGACTTATCAATAAAGAGATTGTTAGGGCCACAAGGGAAAGAATGGAGGAGCAGAATCAACCAAGTTATAAGGTCAATCAGAACAGGCTAAAAAGCCTTAACTCCTATGAAGACAAACTGAGAGAGCTCAGAGAAAGAATACTCTTGGTTGAGGGCGTAGAAGAAACGTTTGTTGAGGGTTTGCCCCCAGGGGTTCAGGAGGCACAAAGGCAAGGCAGGGAGGTATCACTCGACGAAGAAGGCAACGTGAATATAGGGACCTGACCCTTCAGTAGCGAATTGATTATATTTGCTTTATGAATGGAAAGGATTCAAACTACTACGCTAGATACGCTCAACAAAGGGGTTTAAACGCTAGTCAAGCCTCAAACTTGTTTAATCTGTTGGGATTAGACAAGGAGACATCAACGAAAGCGTTGATGACGATTAATGACAGTGGGTTTGAAGCCGTTGTTACTCAGGACCAGGCTGCTGCTCCAGCTGAGCCAGAAAAGGAGAAGACGCTTTTAGATTATGGTGAAGAAATCAATAATCTAATAGGCGATGAGAGGTTCGGGAAGATATTCGACGATACCAACAGGGCGGCACTCAACAACCTGCTGATCGAAAACGATGTAAATCCTCGTGATTTTTTCGCGGCAGACCCCGAAGCTGATCTTCTCAGCGCCATGGAAGCCACTAACTTCCTTGGGTATTCAGACAAGCTAAAGCTGTACAAAGACCCCTCTACGTTTTCTCTTGAGGAGAATAAAAATAAAGCGATAGATGATCTGAACAAAGAGTACACGAACAGATTTAACAACGCATACTTCTATCCAGACCTAGGCGGAGAGCTAAATCAGATAGTTCCTGATTATATCAAGAACGACCCTGAAAAAATGGCTCAATTTGAAGAGGCTTTCTATCTCGACCGTGGTTTAAGATTTGACTTTGATGAAAGCGGAGGTATTGGAGACGTGTACACCGACAACCCCTTGGCTAATGCTGGGAGATACCTCGGTAGAAAGGGGGCAAACCTCGCGGTCGCCGTCATGGATGACTTTGTTTTCAGCCTGTCAAACACGATTTATGACCTTGCTGGAGGCAATTTAGCAGAGGAGGATGAACAGTTCATCGAAGACCAAAAAGAAGACAGGGTAAGGACGGCAACTGAGGCGGCTGCTGGCATATCTCCAGAAAATGAGAAAGAGCTATTTTGGGCTGCATTTACTAGCCCAGAGGCAAGGAGAGAGTGGGTGAGAGCGCAAAAAAACGTCAGCAATATAGACATGCAGGCGATGCTTGATCGTAGCGCTCTAAACAATGATCTGCCCGCAGTTCTGAATACCAGCCTTGATATGCTGATTGACTCAGCCCCTTTGTTGCTGGACTTGGCTATCGGCTCTAAAGGCGGTGCATTCTTAGCTAAAACCGCAGGAATTAAAGCGGCAGGCAAGTACGGAGTGAGAGCAAAGAGATTTATTGACCCTAAAACCAACAAGTTCATATCTACCGCAGAGGTTTTGAAGATGAAGAAGAACGCTCAGGCGGCGAACTTCTGGATTAAAAACACTGGAACGCTTGCTTTTGCCGATGTGTTGGTTGCTGGTCAGATGCACTCAGACAACGTAGGGCAAGACTGGTACGATAACCTTTCAGCAACGGAAAGGGCCTGGTATCTTTCACAACAGTCTACCGCTGAATTGTTGCCAGCCATGGTTCTTGGTCGGATACTTGGAAGAGGCGCGAAAGCCTCTGACATGACTCATGGTATATTTAAACTTCAGAAAAACGCTGTAGAGGAATGGTCTAAGCACACTTTAAAATCAACGTTTTTAGGGATTACGGAGGAGGCTGCCACAGAGGGTGTTACGGGCGCTTTACAGTACTGGAGTGAGATTCAGGCAAGACAAGCTGGCGGTGACGATACAGCTGTGTTTGATCAGAACGAAATGCTCAGAAGGGCATACGAAGGATTTAAGGCTGGTGTTGCACTTGGTGGTTTCTCTGGTCTTACTTCTGGCGCCCTTGGTGGTGGAGTTCAAGCTGCTCTTGCTGTAAACAGCAGAAACGTAGTAGCTCAAAAGAAAAAAGTCGCTGAGCTTGCTAAGCAAGTCCAAGAAGCTAAAACAAAACAGGAAAAAGAAAACCTTCTCGCAAGGCTAGAAGAAGAAGTAAAGAAGACTTCTGGGGCTAACTCAGCTATAGCCAGAGTGTACAACGCTATCGCTCAAGCCGATCCAGAGGCATTTGATGAGATTGCAAGGACCCAAGGTCTTATCAACTTGAGGGTAATGCAGCACAAGACCTCAAATGATCCAGAGTTTCAGGGGTCTATTTTTGAAGAGATTAAAACCCTTGTAGACAAGAAGATTCAACTTGAAGATCAAGCTGCAAAAGCAGCAGGGTTTGATTCATTCGAGGGGGCTTACGGTGCTGAGGTAGAAGCTATCGCTAAGGCTAGAAATGAAAAGGCTGCTGTATGGAAAGATAAGAGAGATACAGACCCAGAGGTGGTTGCTCAGAAAGAACTGGAAGGTAAACTTAGAGCCCAAAAAGCCTCTCTTGAGGCGGCTGAAGCTGTTAACTCGCCTGAACAGAACAAAGACGATGATGCACAGGATCAACAAGGAGAGGTTGAAGGGGATGTGCAAGCACGAAGAGAAGCTGCTGAAGACAACAGCCTTGAGGGAGATGCAGACAATCAGTTCGCTCCATCTATCGACGAGGATGCAGATGTAGACGACAGAGTAAAGAGCAAGTACAGAGATGTAATTGGCACCGTAAACAACCTGATGAGAGGCTTCAAAAGGTTTGGGATCAAGGTTGTGCTTCACAAGACATCTGACAGCTATTTGAAGGCTACTGGGAAGACAGGAAGAGGCGTATTCTTTAGAGATAAGTCAACCAAGACCATTCATATGGATCTTGAAAAGATGGCTACTGGGGCAGAAGCTGAGGACCTGGAGGGTGTTTACGATACGCCTACTCACGAGTTTCTGCACCTGGCGTTTACCACTGCTGACGTAGCCACTTTGAAGCGCTACAAGGCTGAGCTGCTTGGACTGGCTAGAAGGGTTGGGCTAGAAACAGAGGCTAAAAAGATATTTGCTGCTGTAGAGGCAACTTACGAAGGAAAGCCTGAAGGCGACATGATAAACGAACAGCTTACCAACGCCCTTGAGCGCCTGATCAACGCCTTGCCCGAAGCTAAAAAACCAGGTTTTATAGAGGGGGCTTTGAGAGCCTTCCTCCGCGTGTTTGGTTTGGAGAAGGCCATCATGGGTGAGCAGATTACACCTACCGATTTCCTCAACTTCATCAAAGAGTTTAAGCAGGCTAGAGATGAGGGGGCCGAGTTTAAGAGAGAGGAAATACCAGTGGAGGGAGCGGCAGAAACAGAATCTAGAGACCTTGGCATGCGCAAGCCATCTAGAGCATACCCAGACCTCATCAACAAGGTGGTTAACTACAGGGTTTACTACTTGGATAAGATGGGGGGACAACAGTCTTATCAGACCAACGGTTTGCGTTTCAATGACTACTGGCATTTCAGAAACTGGTACCTGAAAGAGACGGGTAACGGCAAGATGGCTAACAACATCGGTCAATTCACGTATACGGGTGATGACGGTACTATCAAGAAGATTAATCCACCGAAGCCAAAGCGCGACAGAGAAACAGGTGAGATCATTGATATGGAGCCACGTCTGAGAACTCCTCAGCAGAGAAAGATGGATAAGGCCGAAGCCTCTATGGACCGTAGGAAGAGGTATCTCAGGTATGTAGACATAAGAAAGAACGCAGGTGCCGCTTTGAAGTTTGCTGTGGGCAAGATTCGCAAAATTGAAAAAACAGGGGAGCTTGCATTCTACAACGAGAATATGCTTTTGGAGCAAGACTCGCAGTCTGAATTACCTGTAGTTTATAGCGAGACATTCTTCACTGATGGCTTGAATGTGGATGAGCTCGATCAGTTAGGGAGAGACTTCGGGGACAACCTTGAGTTCTTGATTCCAACAACTCAAGAAGCTGACTTAGCTTTCACCGTGAGGAACAATGGTGACGGTACGGTTACTATTGATGCACACTCAGACGTAGCTACCGACGCTCAAACAGACACTGTTCAGTCGGTAGAGGTTCCCTCTGACACACAATCTTTGGAGAGCGTGGATCTTGAGTCAGATGATTTAATCTTTGATGCTAGCGCTTTCGCCAAAAGAGAGCTGCCAACCATCAGACTTATTGATATGATCGGTAAGTTTTTGTCTGTTGTGGGGTATGACGGGACAAACTATGAGGGGGAGTCTGGTATTTATCAAGACACGCCTCTTGGCTACTTGCTTAGTTTCTCCACAGAAGAAAAAGCTGAACAGGGGCTTGATGAGCTCAGACAGAGAGCTATTGATGACTACAACAAAAGAAGAAAGGAAGGAGACGATTCATTGAAGGGAACCATCTTCGTAGCCCCTGTTGTTATGGGAGAGGACTCAATGTTGAGTAACAAAAGAGTTTGCCAGGAGGTTATTAAGCTGATAGAGGAAAGCGACCTTACAGATAGTGAAGTTGTTGAGATTTTTAACTCTTTATTGAAAGATCCCAAAAAGCAACCAAGACTAAAAACATTGTTGATTGCCGCACAGCTAAAAGGTCTTGGTGTAAAACGACCTGAAGGGTTTAAAAACGTTACAATAGGTGTGAAGTCAGGCAGAGTAGCCAATAGATTTGCGGTGCCTCAAACTAAGGCTGCATTTATAGAAACGCTTAAAAGAGCCAATAACACCGAGTCCATGACCACCCGAAACAGTGTGTTTAGTTTTGTTACAGGCACTGCATTCGGTTCGAAAAGCATAAATCAACTTAATTCAATAAGGGACCTTAAGCAATCAGACCTTGCAAAAGAAGGGTTGGTAGGCACAATGCCTTTGATTAAGGAGTACTCATACGAACTAGTAATACTAGATGGGGACTTAGAGCTTGATGGAGTTGATATTGAAGTCCTTCCCTCTAGGAAAGATTTGGCTTTCCCCGCTGGACTTAAAGTAAAGGAGGGCTCTATAAAGGAATTTCAGCCAGAAAAAAGACTGACCTGGCTTGATTTGCTGAGCGCTTTTAAAAGGAAGGGGGCGAAAAAAGGCAAAAACATTGGGCAGGAGGTTTCAGCAGCTGAAAAAGCTTTACAAAAAGCAAGGGACGCTGTTAAGAGTGCAAGAATAAGTGATTCATCTAGGCAAAAAGTTGAAGCTTTGTATTCTTCTATTTTGGAAAACAGAAAAGGAAACCTTTTAACAGAAAGAGATGAAGTGCAACTCATTAATAATGAGAATCTAAACAAATCAGAAGAAGCCTATTTAAAGAGGTTAACAAAAAGAGACGCTGCAAAGAAAGAAAGAGACAGCATTAGGAGCGCCGTGAAAGCTTCTGAAAGAAGTTTGCTGGGGGCTGAAGTAACCAGAAACGTAGGTACTCAAGAGTCAATAGACCTCGCGTTACCTAAAGACCCTTCTACGGACCTTCCGTTTGAACCAAATAACCTGAACGCTTTCCAAGCATTCATGGCCCGTGTAGACCAGTTGTTCGCTAACAAGTACGCCAACGTATTCAGTTTGCAAAGAGCTATCGAGGGGGCGAAGAAAGCTGTTGTAGATATCTCTCAGGACTTCATCAATGCAGAGACGTTGATGTACGGTAAGACGGCTAACGACCTTGAGAAGCTGGACGAGAAGGTGAAGGTCATCTCTCAGGAGATGAAGGATGCTGGCCTGATCGGTGAGGATGTATCGCAGTTCTTGATTGCTCGACACGCAGAAGAACGTAACGCCTTGATTGCAGAGCGTACCGATGGGGAGACCTTGAGTGGTAGTGGTATGAGCAACGAGAGAGCCCAGGAAGTAATGGACAGCTTTAGTCCAGAGAAGAAAGCTGCTCTCGAATCTATCGCTAAGAAGGTAGATGCCATCACCAAGGACACCCGACAGACTATGGTCAAGTTCGGACTGGAGAGTCAAGAGACTATCGACGCATTCGAAGCGATGTTCGATAACTACGTCCCTCTTGGAGGTCTGTCAGCTGACGAGATGAGCGCGGACACGTCGCTATACCCAACGGGTGGAGCAGGCATGAGCATCTACGGTGACACTACACGTAGAGCTAGAGGTCGTGCCAGTGAAGCCAATAACGTGCTGGCTCAGGCTATCGCACAGAACGCAGCGGTTCACGCCAAGGCACGTAAGAACGAAGCACTATCATCACTTTATAATCTCGTCGAATCCAATCCAAACACTAAGGTGTGGAAGATTTCTAGCGAGGTTCCGTTTGATGCGCAGAGCGCTGTCGGTGTACGTGTGAACGGTGACCAGAAGTTCATCGTCTTCACCAATGCCGATCACGCGAAG
>Ga0208428_1000041_pt1 | contig 58718 bp, 82 predicted proteins | sample DEB08_DNA_11_FD_184535 | JGI IMG/M metagenome (GOLD analysis project Ga0208428, IMG submission 184535) | Aqueous microbial communities from the Delaware River and Bay under freshwater to marine salinity gradient to study organic matter... | ecosystem: Environmental > Aquatic > Marine > Coastal ... | reverse complement strand
CGGGTTCTTTAATGATTTTAACTGAATCACCAAAGTTTGCGATTTCACCAAAGTAGTCGTTATTCGTAATTGCGTCACAAACAGCGGCCTTGCGGAATGCAAGCTGCACCTGTTTGGAGTAAATTACGGGGCTAAAATTGCCATTCGGCAAGTTGTTATAACCCGGTGCGCTTGGGAAAGCCATAATCCATCTCCTATTGTTTTGGATTGTACAGATGCAAACAATACAATTCTTGGCAGAGGCTGTCTAACGTAGGGTGTATTTTGTACAAGAGTTGCAACTAATGTACTCAATAGGCCATGTTATTCAGGTAATCTTGAAGATTTTTGTCGTTTGCGGATTGACAATGTAAACAAGTAGCTAACCTGTTTACATCATACATGACTATAGTTATACTTATAAATAACTACTTGTCAACTCTTTTTATCGTGCAGAGCCAGATAAATCGTAGATAAATTTGCCACTACGGATTGCATCCATGATTTCATCTGAACGCTTTTCGTATTCATGTGCTGACATTTTATCTACGTCTGATTCTTTAAGGTACGTAGACGCTTCATTAGTCTGCGGCTTGCTTCGTTTATTTTTCGCCGAAACTGCCTCTGCTGCACCCTTATTGCTCTTGCTCTTAGTTTCTTTGCCAATACCTCTATCTGCTTTGTAGAGGTCAATTGCTCTTGCTGCTGAACGTGCGTCATTATCATTCTCGTACAGTGCGTCCTGTACCCACTTAGGTTGTTCTTCTGCCCATTGGTGAAAGTCATCGCTATCACGAATGTCATCAAAGTCTGGATGCATCTGCATTAGTGCTGCTTCTGCTTTTTCTTTTGTAGCTGAATTTTGTAACTCGTCAATTGCTTTCAAACGCTCTTCAAGAGCAGTTGATTGTTCGCGTGCTTTTTTTGTTGCAATTGTTTCAACGATAGCTGCTACATCAGGATATTCTTTTGCCCATTTTTCAATGTCTTCATCAGACTTAGGCAACTTCATTTCCTTTTTAGCAGCACTTTCCAGTTGACTTTTAAGCGCAGCTAGTTCAGTTTTAAATTCTTCTGCTTGTTTCTGTTGATGTCGGCGTAGGTCAGAATAACGCTTCTTAAATGTTTTTTCTTCTGCGCTAGTAGGTTCAGCTTCTGCTTCCTCTACTTCTTCTGCTTCACCTTCACGTGCCTTCATCAATTCTTCTAATTCTTCCTCATCACGCTTTACTCGTTCTTCTTGCGTGTAAGGTTTATTCACAAATGCTGCCTTTGGTGTTGACTGCATCTCTTCTGCCATGATTGTATCGTTCATTGTATTCTCCTTGTTGGGGCCACCGTAGCCACACTGTCGGGCGTGGGGGATGAGTAGCCAACGAATTGTGGATTATTTTTTAGAAGCTAGTCCACCCTTCTTCATCTTCTTAGTTTTCTTTGGTTTAGGTTTAGAAGCTAGGCCACCTTGGTTATAACCACCCGGACCCAATTCATCTCTTTCAGATGCACTAAAATCAGAACCCATACTAAAACCACTATCTTGAGGTGTTTCATTTCCTGCTGTATCATCTTGCGAATAACCACCAGAATAGTCTTGTCGTCCTCTACCTGTACCACCCGGAGTTGGGGAGCCTCTCAGACTTGCTTCTAAAGCTGCTCCCTTTGATGATGTGTCTACCGATTCATCACCACCTGTTTCTTGGAATCCTGAATCTTTAAATACATCAGAAGTTTTAACTCTTTTTTCTGCTTTCTTTGCTTCTTCTATAGCTTTTTCTGCTTGTCGCACTTTACCTTCATACCTAGCAGCTTCAAAAATATCTTGTTTTTCTTTTCTTGAAAGTGCATCATTGTCAAATGCAGTTTTAACTTTGTTGTACTCATCACCCGTTAAAGTAAATACATCATCATCTAATTTAAAGTTAACTAATGCATCAGATGACAGGGGTTTACCTGTAGCTAAACCTAATGCACCTTGTACACCCCCAAATACACCCGGTAACGTACCCATATTTTCAAAAGATACTCCATAAATTATATCCGTACCCGGAATGCCTAGTCTACCACCGCCCGGACCATACTTTTCTTCTTCTGATTTAGCGTGGTCAGCATCACCTCCATCTTCACGTACAGTAGTAGTCTGCGGTGTTGTAGGTGCTACAGTTGCTTCTTCTACCTTAGTAGCTTCAGGGTCTACAAACGTATAGCCTTCTGGTACAGGGTCTAGTAAGTCACCTGTTGTTTTACTTTTACGTAGTTGAATAACATTACCTGCTTCATTTTTATATTCTACATATTCAAAGTCTACGCCCGGAACATTATCCCCTACAAAGCCTTTAAAAGTAGGAATTTCTGCAGGTGTGTACACAGGAGTAGTAGGTACTACAGCTTGCACTGGTTGTACATATTGTTGTGATGCAGCTTGTTGCGGTATAGCTGCTACACCTGTTGTTGGTGCTGCAGCTTGTTGCATACCACTAATACCATATTGTTGTTGTTGTGCAGTCGCAGGAACAAAACCACCTATATTATATTCTAACTCATCTTCCATGTCAAGGTCATTAATATCAAATGGCAAATCATCTGGCATAGTAGCTTCATCACTATTGCCCATTTGACCCATTTCTTCCATCTGTTTTAATCCCATCTTAGCTTGCTGTCGCATCTGCATAAGATTATTAAGACCAATAAAGCGTACAACATCAGCAGGAAATACAAACTCGCCTTCACTTAGCTGTGCCGGAATGTCATCACGTACTTCTTCTTGTGTAGAACCGGGCGGCACGTCATTACCAGATACAGGGTCTACTGTACCACCTTCATCCATAAGACCACCATCGTCAAACATTTCCATTTGTTTATTCAGAGCCATTGATTTCATCCCTAAGTTGTTTTAGTCTACGTAATACTGCTATTGCACCTTGCTGTCTATGTAATGCAATAGTATCGGTTGATTGTTCCATTACTTTGTGATGTTGCTCTATCGCATCATCCAAATAATTATTGAATGCCTCCCATTGGTGGTTGTTGCCCACCAACGGCTTGAGGCTGCTGAGTATTTGCTTCTTGTCCATTTGCACTAAATCCTTGTTCACCCGGTACAGGTACTTGTCCTGTGCCTATATTACCACCACCTGCGCCAGTTGGGTCCATTGGACTACCAGTAGCCATGCCTTGTTCTGGTTGTGCAGGTGCTTGGAAGCCTTTCATAATCTCTGCTTGCAGAGCAGCTTCATCCATATTGTTGGTTACTTTGTCGGGGTCTAAGTCCAGTGATGATGCAATCTCACGGATTACATATTGGAACTTAGCAAAAGGTGCAAGTGCTGGGCTACTTGCTACTTGCAGGAACTGCATCAAACGCTGACTACGTACTTCGTTAGCCATAAGACTTTCAGTTCCACGTGCCTTAACTTCTAGGTCGCCTTTAATTTCAGGGTCAAAGTCAAACTGCATATTAAAACGGAAGAAACCTTCGCCTAATGGGCGTAGAAGATAATCATCCACATTCTTTACAACAGTTTTGATACCACCACTGGCAGCACCCATAAGCATTGATATGCCGGATGCAGTACGGCCTACACCAGATACCCCTGTTTGCCCATGAGCAAAGCTAGGCATACCTGTGCTTTCGTCTGATAACTGACGTGCTTTGTCAAACAGCATCATATTCTCTGATGATACATTTGGAAACTTAGTTCCAAAGATAGCTTGACCCGGCGCACCACCTTGTCTACGGAATACCTTGCCCGGATATAGTGACAAGTCCTGACCCGGCACTAGATTAGTTTCATCTAGTTCCATAATCAAGTTACCCGATAGGACAGCGTTATCGACAGCCATACGCATAAACCCATTCATAAGAGTTTGTGTATCGTCCATGTTTTCTGCAATACCCACTCCAAAGAAAGAGTACGGGTTCAGTTCGTATGGCGCAGCATGGTATGGAATCTTGCTAGGCTTGAATGGATTAAGAACCATACGAATAAGTTTGCCATTACATATCCACACGTTTGCTTGCAGTTCGTCAAAGTCTTGCAACTCATCTGGTATTGTAATGTCTTGCTCTTCAAGCATATCGACATCAACCATGCCCCAATACTCAAGTACTTCAAAGCGTTCAATAGAAGACTCAGGTGCATAGTCAGATAGGTCATCTTCCCAATACTTCTTTGTGTAGTTCTCACCAATAGCAATAACCTCGTCAATTACTTGACCACGGAAGTATGGACGCTTCTTGAGACTACGTAGTTGTGAACGTGACATCTTGTGCCGTTCAATTACGTACTGCGCTTCATCCATGTTATTCGCATCAGGGTCAGGATAAAAATTCCAAACTGATACATGCTGTACTTGCGGAACTGTCTTAAACAGTGGGTCATAGTTACCTTCATCATCCCAATTAGGATACTCTTTGTCCGTAGCAAACGGGCCTTTCATTACACCTGTACCAAACAGTGCCATCTCAAATGCAGAGTTACGCATATGCTTACCCGCACCAGACTCTTCTAGTTGGTCGTGTATCTTCTTTTGCATCTTCTTAGCAGCAATCATAGCAGGGCTAAATGTAATCGCTGTAGGTGTCTTACCCGGACCTTCTTTTAGTTTCTCCTGCACTGGCTCTAGTTTGTTCTGTACTACGCCTAGCTTCTCTTGCAGTGACTGTGCAGTAGCACCCGGCTCCAAGTCGTTGCCATCACCAGCAAAACCGTATGGGCTAGTAGACAGTGCTGTGTCACCACGTAGTTGCTCTGGTTCCTGTGGGTCAAAGCTAACATCTTCTACCACGCCTTCTGGTAACTCAGTAGGGTCTACAGATAAAGGAAAACGCTGATTAGCAAACAAGACATCTACAATCTGTCCGTAAGCTGCCAGCGTCTTTGTCTTCGTTACTTTAATAAATACGCGAGACTTTTCTGCCTCAGTAAACTGTACATCAGGTCCATATAGACCACGGTAGTTACGGTAAGCACGTAGCCAGCGGTCTTCATCTTGTTCACGATAATCTTCTGAACGCTGGTATCTTTCGTAAATAAATGGAATGATGGATGATACATCGGCATCTACAACTACAGAATCATCTGTGTCTTCTAGTGCAATTGCATCGTCTTCAATCATAATTTCTTCTTCAGCCATAATGTTTTCCTTAATATCCGAATGTGCTGTCTGCTACACGCATACCTGTACTTGGTCTTCCCATAGGGTCATAATCAAATATACTAAATCTTGGTCTGGACATTATACCATATCTTAAGGCATCATACAAGTGGTCTTCACTATTCGTATCAATGTCTTCTGGATTTTTCTTATCAAGCGGGATGGCTGGTAACTGCGATATTGTATTTGTGCAGCTATTAAAGAATACAAGTCTAGGCTCCTCTGTAAATTCATCTACCTGCAAACGCCTGTGTATTTCGTTCTTACCTGCTACACGGCTACCACGGCTTCTATCTGATGGACGCCAACGGCATCCTCGTGCAATCATAGTCTCCGCAAGAGACGGTCCAGTATCACCACGCTTATGCCAAAGACTGCTATCCAACACACCATATTTAATAGTTCCATCACCCGCCTCTAATTCAAGTATCATATCTGCCAAGTCTGCGGCAAGGACTTTAGAAACGTAAAGTTCTCTATATACCACAAGCTGTTCATTAGGTGCAACAGCAAACCAAATAACACCAGACTTACTACCGTAACCGTAGTCACAAGCGCGAAACTTAACCCAGTTGTGAGGAATATCAAAAGGCTCGACAACATGAATATTACGGTCAAATTCCGTAAAAGCCGCACCTTCTTTAATATCCCAATCACCTTCAAGGAGTTGGCGTCTTTGTTGCTCTGGCATGGAAAGCAGCATTGCTTCGTAGTCACCCGACTCTGCCAGATAAGGATTGTCTGATAATCGTGCTGGGATAAACCGCCTTTTAAATAAAGACTTTCCAGCCTTCTCGTGTCCTGCAGGGTATCGCAGTACCTCTCCTGTTTCGCTATCTGTGGCATCGAAGGCTCTATTATACGGTGAAGGGTCAATAAACATTTTCTTAACCCAGTGATGACCTCTTCCTCCGGGGTTAGTTGTGGCTCTCATAAAGATAGGCAAGTCAGGTGCAGTGGACCGTAGACGTGAACGCATGTAATTCCAAGCGTAGGGTGTGGCCCACTGAGTCAATTCGTCAAACCCTATCCAGCTAAACGCTAGACCCTGATAACGCAAGACATCATCATCCCTATCAAGATATGACATCCACAACCTTGCGCCAGATGGTGCAGTCCACTGCATTTTTCTCTCTGACCATTTGATACCCGGCCAGATTTTTGGGTACAACTCCTGCGACTTAAATACAAGTTCTCTTAGTTCTTCTGTTGTATGTCGCAGTAGCAATCCACTAAATGCGGGATGCCCCATGTAACGTAGTGGGTCAGATAACATAGCGTAGGATTTACCACCGCCAGCACTTCCACCATATAGTACCTCTCGTTCCGCTGCCGCTAGAAAGTCAGTCTGTGGGCCGGGGTTAGGCTTGAATAGTACGTTAGCTGTTTCTTCAATAGCTTGTGTTTCATATTCAATAGGCTGTATATCAACCGTTGGCTTTGGAGCCTGTTCTTTCTTCTTGGAGACTTTTCGCTTTGGCGATTGCCGTTTCCGCATACTCTGCCCACTTGAGGAGGCTTTTAGCTTGGTTCTTACGCTGTCGTTCATTCTGTAACCGTTTCCTTAGACCTACGTGAGATATGTACCTTCCTGTATTGGTACTTAGCCAGTTGGCTACTTCACGATAACTATACTGATTTACGTGTGACCTAGCCTTCTCTAGCAGGTCAAGTTCTGTTGGTATTGGGTCAAGAATGTCGGGGTCTTCATCATTTCTTTTATAACCGAAAGGTACAGTCCTTGCAATGCGAGGTATCTGCACCCATTCGTTTTCTTCTTTAATGTCGGTTGGTTGTGGTAGCTTCCACTTACCTATGCTGCGTGTCATTTGTTGGCCTAATAAATAATGTATCACAATCTAAACATATACGTCTGTTTTTGCCCTTACGTTTCATGTTTTTAGTTATGCAGTTCGGACAGGTATCTTTTTTTCTACTTTCTTTAATGGGTGCATCCCAATCAATAAAGCTAGTCATCTTCTACAACTGCTTTAGGTGGCATAAGCATTACACCGCCCGATGCTTCTACTTGCATCTTCTCAGTTTTTACCAGACCAGTACGGTCAAGCAGTTCTTTAGCGGCAGACATCTTATCACGTATGCCTAACTCAGTTGGGTCATACAATGCATGTGTCATAGCTATCGCAGCCTTCGGTGCATTACGTGCCATGTACATTTGAGTCGCCTCAAGTATTTCTTCTTTAAGACCTTTAACAATTTCTGCAGTACTAGAAGTGTCAGCATATCCCGCCAGTTTCTTTGCTTGCACCATATCGCCACCTGCCTCTTCAAACAGGACGTTGAGTAGTGCTTGTTGCTTATCAGTTAATTGTCTAGCCATTAAAACTCACCATTGTGCATTGCATTTGCTAATTTTGTACTTCTTGATTTTACCTGAATTGCCCACCTGCTGTCAAGCATTTCTTTTGCTGCAATATCAAATTTACCTTCATGGATAGCATTCCACATCTTTACGAACTTACACAGTCTTGGGACACCCATATTGAATGCCATATCCATAAGTACAAGTTGACGTACACTGTCTAGCTTGTCTACGCAAGGGTGCGCACGTACAAGTTCTTCCTCGACAATCTGCACGTCATTCTGTGCTAGATACATAGCATCTGCTTCCGTGATACCTTCAGTATGAACAATAGCCATATTAGGTATGTCCATCCATTCCAGTTCTTCTTTAGTGATGCCACGGTCTTCTAGGTTACGTCCGATACCAATAGTATCAATTCCAAGTGTATCCTGATATACCTGAAGGCGTAAACCTTCATGTGCAATTAGTTTCTGTATAAAGTCTTCTCTACGATATTTCATTTCTCATGTCCTAGCCACACCGCAAATGCACCTGTCATTGCCCCCGTGACTACACTCACCAGTGCTGACTGTTGTGTTGTCGGGTCTGGAAGAAGCATGAACCATTCCACTACTCTCCACGCTGATATTGACATCATCAGCATCATAAAGCGGGGTAGTATCTTCCACTTTAGAAATCTTTCCATTGTTAGTTCTGCCACGATTAATCCTCGCTTGTTCTTCCGTAGTCCTGTTGTGCATGTCCCACATATGGTACACTATTTCTTTCCAAAGAATTTAGTTGCGCTACGTACTCCAAAAGAAGCGGCAACGATAACTCCCAAGGAATATTGATACCATTCAGGCATTGAGTTGAGTTGCGCAAATCCGTTTGCAACTATTTCTTCCATACCCGGTATGAACGCAAGAACAAGAGGTAGACTGAACAGAATTGTAAGCCACTCGTCTTTCCACGATGACTGACTACCTTTAGCCATTTCCAAATCCCAGTCAATCTCGCCAGTAGCTTTTCTTTCCATGACTGTAGCTTCTGCTTTAGCCCTTGCCACTTTTGTTGCAGCTTCTGCTTTAGTTTTTTCAACTTTTCCATCTAACCATGTCCCCGCTAAATTAGCAATTGGTCCAATCAATAAATTCAACATTAGCCTCTCCGAAACCTTGCTGTCTTCTTTGCAATACCTTTAGGCTGTGCTACGTGCTGTTTACCTGCAGCCTTACCTTTTCTCTTAGCCCTAGTTGTAGCAGAGTACTCCGCACTTGTCAAGGACTTTATTGCTTTTTCAGGTAAATATCTTTCTCCTGTCTTTGCAGAAGGCTTGCCTGATTTAGTACGCCACTTCTGTGCTGTCCAGTTTTTTAAACTCTGCTGTGGTTTTTTCATTGTAGTTTTTCCCTAATTGACTTCAGTGTTTCCTTCAGTGTGGGTTCGTCTTTTTCACGTGGATTATAAATGCACTGATACTGCCGTGGACAAAACTCGCTAATCGTTATAGTTTCGATTGTATTGTTTGCGCCTTTATACGTACAGATATATTCTGTGTATGGATTTTCTTTTACCTTAGTTCTTTCATAGGCAACCAGTCTACATGTAGTCCACTTTATCTCGTCTGCCCTAGCTTGCTTAGACATAAGGAACATAATAAAAGAGTAAAGAATTGCTGCAGCTAGTCCAAGCATAACAATCCATGCCACAATCTCTACAAACTTTTGTCTACGTTCACGCTGTCTATATAGAGTCTGCTGTCGCTGCTTACGTATCTGACCTTCCATACGAACTAGGTCATCCCATTTAGACCTACCCATAGTCAGGCTAATCCACTGTTGCAGTTCGTATCGCTGTGCTGCTGCCTTTTCTTTGTTAGCAAAAGCAGTAATAGCTTCTTCTTCAATGCTTGCGCCACTAAATAGCTTCTTGAAGATAGGTGGGTTCTTGGCTTCCTTCTGCGCTTGGTCAATATCACTTAGCGCACCCATCCAGCGAGACAAGTCACCAGCCATAGACTCAATGTCACGACCTACTTGCATCCCCTTTTTGATAGCACCGAAAGCAGCCGATGCTGTAGCCATTGCGCTAATAGGGTCCATCTATGCAGCTTCTTCCGCTAGTTCTTCTACAGGATTCTGTGCTGATACGCCCATCCACTTAGACCACTCAGCGTAGTAGTGACGCATACCCACCTCATCGTGGATTGTGCCGCCTTCGTGTCGCCCATGCAGGATGTTACGTGGCTCTGTGCCTGTACGCATTGTAGTCCCTTGACCAGCTACGCCAATCAAGTCTTCGTGTAGGTTACGACCAAACGGCCCCCAGATAGAGTTGTGGTGTTCAATACGTGTGGCTCTATCTTCTGGGCTGTCACTCTTCAAGCCGTAGCCACGGAACTCAATCAGTACCTTGTTAGGTCCAAGTGGGGTTACGCTATCGCTACGGTACGCACTGCCACGTAAGTTGAAGTTAAAGCCGGGGAACAGGTCAACCATATACCACTGGTTTGGTGGCAGGTTAGGGAAAGATAACTCACCTCTGTCTTCAAAGCCTTCATACTCTTCGTAGTTCACTGTGAAGCTAGATACGTTTACGTGTCCGTTGTTGAATGGTATGTTCTTACGGGCAAAGTATGCATCGTTAAATCCTGTGACTCTATTGTGGTAGTGCATGAAGTCATGGTAGAACTCACTGTTAGTGTCATGCCACAGTTTGTAGTTCGTGTCAATAATAGCCTTGTGGTAGTGAAACACTTCTAGTGGTTCAGTATTGATAGCATCATCAATGCAGTCAAACGCACCATCTAGCCACTGCTCAAGTCCCTGTGTAGGATTACGGTCTAGTGTAGTCCACACCATCCCACCGTAGGCTACCTCTGTGTGTAGCTTATCCCATGCAGCATAATCTAGTTCAGACAGATTACCTGCCACTCGCATAATGCCGGGGTTGTGATACAGATAGGCTTGGATGCCATCAGCCTCATGTGCAATCAATACATTCTTGTGTGCAATCTGTGATGTACGATAACGTCCTACTTCTGGTAGTTCACTCTCGTGGCACACTGGCACCCATACTTTAGCAAATATCTTTTCAATCTCTTGCTCATATAGGTCATAGTCAGAATAGATAAGCGAACTGATGTGTTCTATGCTGGGGGTCTTAGTCCATTGTTTATGATTACGTGGCGGCATTAATAAAGTTTTACATCCTCTGGGTTTACATATCTGGGTACACAGTACGCAGTTACTCTATCTTTTGGGTCTATTAGATATTTGTATTGGTAGTTACCGTAGCGTTTAGTAACACGCGAGGCAAAGTAATTACATTCGTTTATATCACGAAAGTACATATCACCACTTTCTAGTCTACGTGCATCCCCGGTTCCCAGATAAACGAGAAGCAGGAATACGTGTGCGGTCACGACTTATACCCACCACCAGCTTTCTTGTAAGCAGACGCAAGCATCTGGGCTTTACGCGCTGACCACTGACCGGGTGCGCCGCCTTTACCGCCAGCTTTAATGCGATTGAATTGTTGCTTCCTCATTCCGGGCTTAGTATAATTGCCAGCTTCGTTAACTCTCGATTTGCTCTGTGGCGCACCGCCTTTCGCAAGGCTAACCTTTCTAGTCGGTTTCTTTTTCGCTGCAACCGATGGGGCTTTCTTTTTAGCGGCTGGCTTTTTAGTGACACGTACCATCTCCTGTCTCCTATCTCGCTGGGTCAAAAAATTCTTCGCATGACGTAGTAACAACTAGCTTGCTTGCTGTACCTGCTGTGCATTTTATAATATCACCCGCATGTAAAAATAGCTGATTGTTTCTAGTAAATATAGACTCATACGAACCACCTGCAACATTATGGGCAGTCAGTAGGTCATACTCTGTGTTATCGTCTGCATGAAAAAGGTGTAGGCTCAAAGTCACGTTACCTGTATGATTGTTACTCACAAAAAAGTTTCCTAAGTGAGAAGAAAAGTTTGCGGGTACAGTGTACACAGTTGTCTTGTTCGTTGTAGACAACGGCACAACTTCAGTACGAAACTTTGAACCTGATTGTAATACTGGCATTACTTCTTCTTCTTAGCCATGCCACCGCGCATCATCTTCTTCTTTGATGCTGCTTTCATCATACCACCGCCACGCATACGCTTCGGTGCTGTCTTAGTAGCTGCACCACCACGCATCATCTTCTTTGATGCCATTTTAGTTTTACCCTTCATTACGTAATCTCCGTCTTTCTAGCACAAGGCTTTCAAATGTATCTTCTGGAAAGTGTTTGTAGTATCCACTCTTTTCCAGACTCAGTGCTGCATCGTCAAGCAGCGATAGCTTCTGCACGAATACCATGCAGTATGTCAAAGATTCATCTACGATGTCATCTTCGATTAGAAAGTCCAGACCAGCTTGTTCAGCGTTATAGTCTGGATGGAACACCATAAGGTGCAAGTCAATGCCAGCGACTGACATCAATTCATTCATGCCATCACAAAAGCCATCTAGGTACTTTATGTCTGGCAGTACTTCACTAGCCCACACCACAATGTCATAGTCATGTGTATCAAATACACGTACAGCTTCTAACAGCCCATCAATACCTGTGTTGATACTGAATGTGACTTTGTTATCTGCCCATGCCTGTTTAGCGTATGGACAGGGTGGTAGGCCATTTAACTTTACATTCGGTATCTCAAGAAAGTTATGTGACCACTTACGTATGTCCTGTTCAACAGGGTGCATTACTTACCAGTGATTTTCTTGTACGCTTCTGGGCTTTCAGCCTTCAATGCTATTAGGCCGGGGTTATCTTTAACCATACCACCTGCTGCATACATATGCTTCTTGCCACCTGACATACCACCATAGGCCATTTGTGTTTTCTTTTTGGGTTTTTTCATTTTACCCATTCCAATACTAATAGCTAGTACAGGAACATCCTTTTTAACTGAACCACCTTTATTAAGTTTACGGCCACCTGTAACCATAGAAGGCGCAGGAGTATCCTCTCCACGCTTTTTAAGTTCTTTAATAGCAGCACGAACTTCTGTAGCAGTAGCACCACTGTTCTTCATTAGCATAGCTTTCAAAGCTGGCGTTGGTTTTTCTTTCATAGACATATTTAGCCACCTCTTTTATTGTTGTGTATTGCTTTTACCATACCACCTTTACGGTAGTCGATGCTTCCTTTACGCGGCATACCACCCTTATTAAAGGATTCTCCACCACGTCCAGTTACACCACTTTTACGGCGACTAGGACTAGGTTTTGGCGACCTCGCATTTGGTCCTTGCATTGAACGTGGTGCTGCTCCAATACGGTCACTAGCTCTACCACTACGTCTACGAACACCTGACTCACCTGCTTTTGTAGGTTCCATTTCATCAATACGAGCCATAATCTCACGCGCACGTGTCGTGCTAAATCTTGCACGAATGTCTCGCATAAGAGACTCTTGTTGATTTTTAGTTAGGCGATTAAACGCCGCCTCATTAATTTCACCCGTCTTGCGATTAATTGCAGTGGCAAAATCATCAGGCTCTTTTCTTTTCTTTCCTCGCGCAGTAGCAGATGCTTTAGCCCTAGCACTCATAGTATCACGAACATCTTTTGCTTCCATTTCCTCTTCACGTCTGGCTGCGCTTTCGCGTTCAGCTTTAGTTTTGCCTGTACGTTTCTTTTGAGATGCTTCTACTTTTCTTTCTGCCCTTGCTCGTGAGCCTTCACTACGCTGCTGCTGTAAGAAACCCGGCTCCGGTGACTGTGTTACCTTACCAGCCTTGCCTTTTTGTACGTCTACCGCACCTTTTACTTTATCACCTGCAATTGGGTCTTGAGCCATACCTTCTGATTGTGTTTTACTACGAGATTTAGGACGCTCTTTAAATTTTGCTTTAGCAGCATCAATACGTTTCTTTTGTGCATCCGTAGCACCTTTATCTAATCTACCATACATTGCACGTGCGGTAGTAATACCGTTCTCTGCAATTTCTCCTATAAATTTAGCGAATGACATCTGTTGATTCTCCTATTACCATTTCACTTTATGTGACCAGTACTTCGCTGACAGCTTGCTGGTCGGCTTGCCCTGTGCATTGTGACGTGCATAGTAGGACTTCTTACGTGCTTTGTCTTTAGCAGACTTAGGATTCTTCCCAGCACCAGATACGCCTTGCTGTCCAAAGCGAATAAACTTGTATGTGTCACCTTCCTTTGCCATCACACAATGTGACTTCTTAGGATGGTTAGGTGTCTTCTTAGGCTTGTTAACGCCAGACAACCCTTCTTCTTTCATTTTATTCTTTACTCTTTCAGGTATAGCCATTACGTAGGTGTTCCTTTAGGTGCGCATTTAAACTTGAAGCTGTGAGGTATACGAGGTAACAGAGGTATTGTATCTGCTATCATCTCTTCAACACGTAGGACACACTCTGCTCTGGTCTTATATGGACCACGAGTATCCTCTGCCTCAACACAAGCATCAGGGTTTATTATTGTACAGGCTAATATAGCTGCATAAAACATCACTCATTCCTCTCTGTCCACCCTTCTGCTCTCATAGCATCTTCTACGTGTTTCAGAGTAAAGGAACGACCATAGTGTGCTTCCACTGCCTGTCGCACGTAGAAAACATCACTATGGGGTATGTGGAGTTTGTCTAATGTATTAGTACGGATAGCATGGTAGAATGCTTCAAGTACATTGTCTGTGTATAGTTTTACAGATTTCTTCGCCATTGTCAAGAACTTTCTTTGTACAGATAAGACAATCATAGCATTACACTTAAGTGTTACAGTTAAACTGTATTAGCAAAGAAAATTTAGGGATAGCTAACAATGCTACATTTAAGTGACTTAGTTATAGTGTATTTTAATTAGAAGTAAATAACATTTAAGTAAGTCACTTAAGTGAGTCTTAGTTATAGTGCTAATTATACCAGATTTCAGGGGGGTTGTCAAGTCTTTTATTTTCATGCATCTATAGTTGCCTATTTTTTAGGCAGTTGCACAATACTTGTGCATATATGTAATGACAGTTGCCTCTGTGGTTAACACTGAATTTACCTAATCTGTGTAGATATACAAGTATATATACGCTATACCCCCGCATGGCTCCTGCCCGGCCACCTAACTGCGCGGGTGATGCGCCGCATAATGCGTTGCGTAGCGCATGGTTAGAGCCAGATGTAGTGACCAAGCATCCGTCTACATCAAGATGTAGTAGATATGATGTTCTCAGCCAGTTGTAAACAACTGTTATGGTATCAGTTGCCATACGAAGTATGATTGTAAATGGCTGACTTCACAGATTTACAACAAGTTGTAATGCTCATGCTTCTACTACTCAGCTATGCTGTCCTTAGTCCGCTGTCGGACTTGCTGTCAACAGTTTACTGTTGCATATATGTCACACTACACCGCCAAACCTCGCTACCCGTCACGAGTTTCGCGCACCAATTTCGGAAACGTAGTTTCCTGCAATCACAAGCGAAACGGCAAGCGCAGACGATGGCGCGAGGCAAACTCCAAACTTTAACTATCTTCTTACGGTTTTAAGGAATATACCCCTTGAACTTTAGTGAAAGGGGATATATCCCTATAAAACCTAAAGATAGATAAAAGGAAAATATCATGGCTAAATCAACTTCAAAATCGTTCTCTGTTCAATTAGCTGAAGCTAATAACACTCTCCAAGACAAAGGCTTAGTATTATCCCAATGGGATAAGTCAATCACCAAAGGTGATGTCAGTCGCTTCAAGAAACTCTGTGAGTTTGGTGGCTTTTGGTTCTCCCTTGGAGAAATACTTGTAAAGCTACGGACAGAGTCCGGTGGTAATCGTACTGACTCAGCTTTGCTGAAAGATGCCAATCTTCATACCGTTGCAAAGCAACGCCGTAGTGAAGCCATGAAGTTCTTTGAGAACTTCTCTGTAATCGTTGAAAACGATTTGCTTGGTAAGAAATCTTCGATTTGTAGCATGAAAGATTTGCTGAAAGCAGTCGATAAGATTGTCAACCCAAAGGTTGAAGAGATTGTTGAACCAGAGGTTGAAACACCTGTTGAACCTCAAGATGAGGTTAAGCAGATTGAGGACAAGTCCTCTGTACAGTCTGAAAAGACTGCTGAAGATTTGGCACTTGAAGTTCTACTGCAAGTAGAAATGAATAATATCAGCATAGCTGATTTTGAGATTGCAATAGCAAATGCTATTGGTATGATTAAACAAGACAACGAAGTTGTACCTTTTGAGGCTGTAGGGTAATCCCTACAGTCTACCTTTTCTTAGTCCGACAGCGGACTTAGCTTAATACGGAGTATTAAATTATGATTAGAGAATATTTCCATAGCATTTGTTGCCTGTTCTGGTGGTGTATAGCGTTCATGGCGTTTGCATCATCACCCATTATCCTTGTGCTACATGATGCCATGTCTGCAGGAATAATGCTTTGCATTAGCTTTATGACTTGGGCAATGGGTTTGTGTTTTTATGAGAGTGCTTTGCGGATTAGACAGTTCCGCATCGAAGATGAAATTATTGAGAGGTATAGAAACAATGGCTAAACGTGGTGCAATCGTAGATATGGGTAAGCACAAGCCGTTAGGCTCAAGCTGGCGTAGCATGGATACTCAAGCCTATAGCCGTAGCTATGAGCCTGAGACACGGCCTGATTTCCATGTTTATGTGACGGGTCAAGCTGATGCTTGGCAAGCTGAGTATGATGCCAAGATTGCGGCAGATGCAAAGCGGCAAGCACAAATGCAAGCATTGTTTGACTTGAAGCAAAGGATGATTGACAAGAATTTGGTATAGTGTATAACGTAATACATACTGATACTTTAGTGAAGTATGTATTACTTATATAACACTTAACTAGTCCGACAGCGGACTAACAACTTGGAGTTTTAGATGACTTACAAAGATGAATTACTACAGACCTTGTGGGATTTGTTCAAGGATGTACATGGTGTAAGGCCACGTGGCATGAACTATGACCTGTGTTCTATCACAGACCTACAGTCTGAGGTTGCTACGCTTCAACGTATGCTTGATGAGGAACTACGTCATCAGCGCAAGCTAGAAGATGATGCAATTAATTCTTGCATGGACAGTGGCTGTCCTGATATAGCTACAGCTATGCGTTGGCTTGAAGATGCTTATGAAATGGAGTGGGTGTAATGACTGCTAGATGTTTTGATACTTACTATGCCGCTGTGCATTTTGTTGGATTCCGTACAGATGCGCAGTACAGCGCGGCGGTGAGAGTGTTTGGTAAACCTGACTTTATCCACTCTTACCATGACTATAGGTCATATGGCGATATTGACTTTGACAATGACCTTATTGTATATAGTGACAAGGGTAATACTTACCCTGACCCACTATATAGTGACCAAGATTCTACCAGATTTTAATGGAGTGGGTGTAATGAAACAGTTTATTGTAATGGAATGGACTATGACGTGGGATTGGCAACCTATGCCAGTGGTATGTAATGATGTGTTTGAGGCACAGGAAATTGCATCTGAATCTGCCGAAGAAAAATGTGCCGAAGCTATGGGCTGGAAATGGGAATCCAATGCAATCATAAATTGGCGTTGGCCTCATGGCACTTGTGCTGTAGTACATGCTGAGACAGGCGAAGTCTGGGCGGCATGGAAAGTAATTGAAATTGATGTTCCAAACATGGAGAATGTGTAATGAAAACCGAATTTAATATGGCACTTGCTGTCAAGAATATCATTGCTATGCGGCGCAAGGCAAAGCCAGCAGATGTAGCACATGGCATTGCATGGTACGCCGAAGCGTATGAAGAATGCCGCATCATGGCTGACAAGTACAACTTGCCAGAATACATTGTTGTTGGTGTCGTGGCGGCACTGTCACCAAACAATCGCTGGGCTATCAATGTCACCAATGCTGACAACTTGATTGCGGCATGGCGTAATGGCGGCAAGCCCGAAGATGTATCAGTATGTACATACAATGCCATGAAGCTGAAAGCATGGTCTATCCTTGAGCAGATGCCAATGCGGTATTCCGAACATGACACCGTTATTGTTGATGAAGTCAAAACCATTCTCAATGGCAAGAAGATTGTATGTTTCTACGAAAACATCATGGGTGATGATACCTGTACCATTGATGGTCATGCACGTAACATTGCTTACAATGAACGTGTCAATCTGACTGACAACAAAACCAATATCGGTGTTGTCGAGTATCGCAATCTTCAAGATGCGTACCGCATTGCGGCATCACGTTGTCGTGTCAACGGCAAGCGATTGAAAGCGTATGAGTTGCAAGCTATCACTTGGGTGACTTGGAGAAAGTTACACGGTATCGCTTGACAAGCTGAAAAACCTTATGTATATCTTATGTAACATATATACTGATACTTTAGTGAAGTATATATTGTTACTTAGATATACTAGACTAGTCCGACAGCGGACTAATGGAGAATTGACAATGCGTATTAAGACAATCAATCCTGTAGCAAAGGCACTCCTACAGAATAATCGCAGACGTTCACAAGTAGTGCCTGACAAAACCAAATACAATCGAAAGAAAGATAAGCACAATGCAAATCAAGCTAGACAACATGAAGAACCAAAAGACAACTAAGCCAGAAGGCAAGCGTGACCATTGGCGTAGTTACAACAAGCGCAAGCAGAATGTAAGACGTACTGCAAGGCGTAACACTCAGATAGCACAGGAGCAAAGCTATGGGTAACCAAGTAAGAATATATTGGAATCTTCATAAGAAATGTTGGTCTGTACAAGACCGCAAGACAGGCAGAGTAATCAGACATGAGACTACTTGCGTCCTATCTGCTGGCAAGTTTGTTGTTCGCAAAGCTGGGCAAGAAAAGGTGAGACGTGAAGGCAAGAAGAATGTTCACGCCTTTGCTGTAGGCACAGTATCAACCTTGGATGCTAGGGCTTTCATGCAAGATACTTGCAGACCTGTCACATACAATCCCTATGTCAATGACACCTTTGTGTTCAGAGATACAGGTGAATCTGTTACCGACATTGACACCATCGTTGTCGGTAAATCCGAAGGTAGGCCATGTGTATGGGCTTACCAAAGCAACAACCCTAAGTCCGACAGCGGACTAACCAACTAACCAACACAAAGGAGATATTATTATGACAACACTTAACATTGAGAACACCATCAAGTCTGGCACATATCACAAGCGTTCAACAGGTATGACAGGACAAGTACTTGCAACACCTCAGATTGAGGCCAAGCTGGGTAAAGTAGAAAGACTGTATGAGCAGTATCATGGCGTGTCTCTAGGCCGTTACAACCTGTATCGTGCTATCCTGCCGCTTGCTCGTGAGACTAAGGCTGACAGTGGTGGCTTCATTCATGGTGATGCTGGTGCTATTGTACTCAAGGCACTTGATGTAATGCACAAGGCACTTGGCAAGGCTGTACGCCGCAAGAACCGCAAGCCTATCTCTGTTGAGATTGGTACACTTCAAATCGACAACCTGCGTGACCTTGCTCGTGGCAAGCGTGGACGTAAGGCAATCAGGAAGGTAGCATAATATGTATTGGGAAATCGGTATCAAGATGGATGGCGTCAGTGGTGTGTACAATGTACACCCACAGCCATTGGCTGAGTCAGTATGGAATCATGCTGTTGAACATGCAATGGACATGGCGCAAGCCTTGTACCCTAATGCACACATTGAACTAGAGTTTGTTAAGGAGTTTGAAACAGATGGATAAAAAACTATACAACGTAAAGATTGACTTTGAGATTTGGTATGACCGCAACTTTGAGATTGAGGCATACGATGTCTTAGAAGCAGAAGTAAAAGCGGGTGAGATGGCAAGGGAACAGACCATGCACCTGATTGGTGTTGACATAGATGTGGAAAACGATGGTGGCTGGGCGTATGGTGACCAAGACTACAGCACTGCGTATGTAGAGCTAGAAGAATGAACTGCTGGCACTGTAAGACAGAACTGATATGGGGTATTGACCATGACGTATCAGATGAAGAAGATTTCTACAGCATGAGGACTTGCTTGCACTGTCCTAAATGTGGATGTGATGTAGACGTATGGTATCCAAAGGAGAACACAGACGATGACTAATCAACTTAATTTACCACTAGACCATGAGCCTTGCATTAACCGTTGGGCAATCTTAATGGCTGACGAAGATGTATCCAGAGGATACCACATTAGTTGGGATGCCGCTTATGAATCTGCATGGAATGAAATTGAACTCAACATAAAGTGGGAGAATAGTGATGAAACTACAGGACAATGAAATTGCAATCATCTGGTCAGCCGAAGATGTGAAACAAGAATGTGAATGGCTGACTGATGAACAAGCCCTTGATGTACTACAGGCAATAGAACACAGACACGATGCTTGCATTGGTATTAATTGGGAAGTGATATACTACACTGCCGAACAAATGTATCCAAAGAAGGAGAATGAAAATGATGACTGATGATTTTGAAGCCATCAAAGAATATGTGCTTGACCATTATGAACATTTTGGTGCATACCCAATGGAAGTTGAAACCGATACCCAAGTATATACATTTGACCAGTATTGGGCTATCTTAGATAAGGAGACAAACAATGATAACACTTAACCTACCACCAAAACAAGTCAACGCCATGCTAGTCGCAATGGACACTGAGATTGATTATATGTTTGAGACAGGTGGAAAACCTGATTGGGAATCATTCCCAGAGATTGCCGCAATGCTAATGGCTTACTATACTGTACGTTGTAAATTTGAGGAGAACCAATATGCCTAATCATACAGATAACAGAGTAATCCTGTCACACGCTGACAGCCAGAAGATTGATGACATCTACAATGTGATGAACACAGACGATGCTTCACTACTGCAACACATCATCCCTATGAACGAGTCCCTGCTTGATGGTGGCGATTGGTATGAGTGGCGGCTGGATAATTGGGGTACGAAGTGGGACATCTATGAGACGCACTGCACTCGCATTGATGCTAACACATTGTCCATGACCTTCTACACTGCATGGTCACCACCTATCCCTGTCTTTGACAAGCTGACAGACATGGGCTATGAGATAAATGCAAGATACCTTGATGAAGGGTGGGGGTACGTTGGTGAGTATGTTGATGGTTTTGATTGGTCAACTGCTGACATTGAGAGTATCGGTGAGGTACGCCCAGAACTTGATGACGAGTTTGGTATAACTGAAATGATGCAAGAGGAGAACCAATATGCTTGAACATGACCGCAAGAAACTACTGAAAGTAATCAATCTAATAAAAGATATTGGCATAACTACCGATGAAAAACTGCCTATCACATACAACCAAGTGTGTGAATTGCAGTATGCTGAATATACATTGCGTGGGATTGGTGCATTCGCCAAGACTAAGTATTGGGCAGACTATGAGTACGCCGAAGATGTAAAAGACGATGACGATGATTGAGGCGGCACTTGTATGCCTAGCACTTAACACATACCATGAGGCACGTGACCAGCCCTTTGTGGGGCAGGTTGCGGTTGCTCAAGTGGTGATGAACAGGGTGCATGATGACAGGTATCCCAACACAGTATGTGAGGTGGTCAAGCAGTCACCTACCTACTCATGGAAGCCCGACTTCCCTGTTCGTAATCGGTGCCAGTTTAGCTGGTACTGTGATGGCAAGTCTGATAAGCCAAGGAATACAAAGGCTTATGCCAAGGCTCTGATGATTGCACATGGTGTGTATCATGGTAACTTGGATGACTTTGTTGAAGGTGCGACACATTACCATGCCCACTATGTAACACCTGAGTGGGCTAAGACTAAGACTATGACGGTCAGGATTAATGACCACATCTTTTATAGGTGGGAGTAGTTGACATCATATATCTTATATGATATAACTGCCTCTTACACAATCGAAAGGAGAATGATAATGCTAGAATATATTCCAGAACATCTCGACTTTGAGGTAGAGTTTGAACCTACTAAAGTTGAAGATAAGAAGTATGTTATCAATGGCGATACAGGTGAGTACATTGGTGTCGTAGGCAATGGTTTTACCTGCGCCAATCATGGTGACTTCTTCCGCAAAGTTATGGACACGACAACTGAAACACTGTCAGAACATGACATGGAAGACGCACACATTAGCTGGCGTAGCGCACACAAGGATGGCTGGGCTATGATGGACATGACCCTGCCCAACGTGACAGCTAAGATTGCTACTGACAAGCATGAGACTACACTAATGAAGCGTATCATTGCCCTGCATGGTGTGAATGGTACTTGTTCTAACACCACCATCTTTGGTGCTATCGACTTCTTCTGTCTCAATGGGCAGATACGTGGCAAGCATGACAAGGTGATGCGTAAGAACACCAGTGGCTTCAACATAGACAAGTTCATCACTGAACTGCATAAGTCTCAGCAGGACTTCACTGCACAGGCAGAACAGATGCAACGCTGGGCAAACACTAGCCTAGTCAATGTGGATGTTAAGGACATGCTTGAAACATTACTCAAGTCTGACCGTAAGGCAGAGAAGATGCACATCTTATATAACCAAGAGGTAGCCACACGTGGACACAACCTGTGGTCACTGTATTCTGCCTTCACCAACTACGCTACCTATGCAGATGAACGCAATGGTTTTACTCAGCGTAACACTGGCGGTGATACACAAGCTAAGTCATTGTTCATGCGTGAAGTTGAAGTAGCTGGCTGGGTTGAAAGTCCTGTGTTCAAGTCACTTGCGGTAGCGGCATGATTACGGTAGATGATTTAGTACAGAAGTATTATACTTCTAATGATTACAATATGTTACGCGACAGGTCTAAGAAAGACTATGAATACTTTCTTGGTGTAATGCTTGACAACTTTGCCGATGTAAAGTTTGACGAACTCACTAGCAAGCAAGCTAAACATGCGTATGAGGAGTGGGTTGCGCGGGGTATCAGCCTCGCCAACCATGTCTGTACTGTTTCATCTATCGTCTATCGCTACGCTATTGAGATGGAGTATGCAGAGGTGAACCCATTCGCTAACGTCAGACGTAAGACTGCACCACAACGAAAAGTTGTGTGGTCTGAGGATGATGTGCGTCAGTTCCTTGACACTGCATACAGTGAGTTTCAGTGGCGTAGCCTTGGACTTATCGTACACATGGCCTATGAGTGGTGTCAGCGACTAGGTGACATGCGCTTATTGACATGGGATAACCTTGATTTACCTGAGAAGAAGCTGTATCTTGAGCAGTCTAAGCGTAGGGCAGAGGTAACTTTGCCTATCGAAGATGACTTGCTTGAGATGCTGACCCAGCAGGAGCAAGACTTTGGCTTTCAAAGCTACGTTGCTCCGCGTACAAGCCCCACACAGGGCGAGTACCACCCATACAGCATGGAGAGGCTATCGAAAGCTGGAAGGGCTGTCATGCGCGAAGCTGGACTGCCTGACGAGTTACGACTGATGGACTTGCGGCGCACTGGTACGACACAGATGGTCGAAGCTGGTGTGTCTATGGGACAAATCATGTCGGTAACAGGACATAGTAACCCACAGTCAGTTAAACCTTACATGAAAAATACGTATGCCTCTGCAAATAATGCATTGACAGCACGTAAATCTCATGGTAAAAGCACTTAACTGCCGCAGAGAAAGTGATATTATATGAGTAATATATATAACATAGTAAGTGAATTAGATATACGTAATGGAGAAACCAAACGTATGAACTGTCCTTCATGTAATGGACACAAGACATTCACTGTGACTAACAACATGGGTAAACTTATCTGGAACTGCTACAAGGTATCTTGTGGTGTATCAGGTGGCACTCGTGTCCATCTCACAGTGGAAGACATCAAGCGCGGCTTCACAGGTGCTGAAGATTTCGCTGAAGAAAAGTTTGAACTTCCTACCTACATCGTACCCCATCGTGGCAAACGTGCCGTGGTTAAGTGGTGTGCTGAGTGGGGTATCAACGAAGATGAACATGCCCTGATGTATGATGTAAAGGAAGACCGTGTGGTGTTCCCTGTCGTACATGATGGCAAGCTGGTTGATGCAACAGGCAGAACATTGAGTAAACGTATTCCTAAATGGAAACGATATGGAAATAGTGGCTTGCCATATACATCAGGTTGTGGTAAAGTCGCTGTAGTTGTTGAGGACTGTGTGAGTGCGGCCATTGTTGGTTATGGTTCCTTTGTCGGGGTTGCGCTTCTTGGTACATCTCTCCAAGAGTCGCATAGAAGGTATCTTGCACAGTTCTCAACAGCAGTCATAGCATTAGACCCCGATGCCTTACCTAAGACACTTGCTATGGCGAAAGAATTACGTGGACACGTTTCGGATGTTCGTGTATTGAGGTTGGTGGATGATATAAAGTATAGAAACCCGACAGACATGGAGAAGCTAGATGCTCTCCGCAAACAGATAGGAGAATAACCACATGGAACTTACACTTATAAGAAGCCTAATGGATAAAGAGTTCTACGATGACCATCGTGGTTCGCGCTGTCCAACACGCTTGTTCAGCAAGGACGTGCGTAAGATTAAAGAAGCTATTGATACAGCTATGGATAGGTATGAACGTACTGTTACACCTGACGAGATTGAGGCATTGTTCATGTCGAACAACCCGACACTCACCACTGCACAGAAGCAAGCCTATACATCCCTGTTCAATACCATCAAGCGTGAGCAACCTATGGGTGGTGACGTAGCACAAGAGGTGCTATCTAAACTATTCCAGCAGGTTATTGGTGAGGACGTAGCCAATATCGGATTCGATATGGTCAACGGCTCTGCCGCTACGCTTGAGAAGCTACGCAATCTACTTGAGCAGTATGGTGATGACTTCACCCCTAATCTAAAGATTGAGTGGGATGACATCAGCATTGAGACATTGATGGCGAAGGCTGAACTAGAAGCCAAGTGGTCATTCAATATACCTAGCGTAGCACGTAAGGTTGAAGGCGTTAGTGCTGGTCAACTGATTGAGGTAGGCGCACGGCCTAACACTGGCAAGACTTCCTTTCATGCCAGTCTTATAGCCGCGCCGGGTGGGTTCGCATCACAGGGTGCTAGATGTGTCATCCTGTGTAATGAGGAACCCACCCACCGTGTTGGTGCTAGGTATCTGACAGCCGCCGCTGGTATGTCAGCACGTGATGTCAAGTCTAACATGGCAATGGCTAAGTCATTGTATGAACCAGTGATGAATAACATCAAGATTAAAGAAGCTGGTGGACGTGACATGGCGTGGGTTGAATCTGTATGTAAGTCGTACAAGCCTGACATTCTTGTGCTTGACATGGGTGATAAGTTCCAGACTGCTGGTGGCTTCTCTCGCCCTGACGAGGCACTCAAGGCTTGCGCTATTCATGCTAGGCAGATTGCCAAGACGTATGACTGTGCTGTATTCTATATGTCTCAGCTATCCGCAGAGGCAGAAGGACGGTCACAACTTAATCAGTCTATGATGGAAGGTTCACGTACTGGTAAGGCGGCAGAGGCTGACCTTATGATACTGATTGGTAAGTCACCTACTGTTGAAGGACAGGAAGAGGATAGCCCACTACGTCACATGAACATCGTGAAGAACAAGCTGAATGGCTGGCACGGCATGGTGAACTGTGAGTTGGACTATCTGACAGCGAGGTATGAAGGATGAAGCTAACACTTGATGTAGAAAACACTACGGTAACTAGAGATGGTCGCCTTTACCTTGACCCCTTTGAGCCAGAGAACTCACTGACTATGGTTGGTATGCTTACAGACCAAGGCGTTGAACGTATTGTTACCTTTGACCACAGTGAGGTGGATGCAGATGAAGGTGGACACGTACTGGTACAGGAGTTCCTTGATGCCGCTACTGTTCTTATCATGCACAATGCCGCACATGATTTGCTGTGGCTTTGGGAGTCTGGCTTCAAGTATGATGGTGCTGTCTTTGACACGATGCTTGCAGAGTATGTGCTACAGCGTGGTATCAAAGAGCCGCTATCACTTGAGGCTTGTGCTGAACGCTATGAGTTGGACACTAAGAAGCAAGATACACTCAAAGAGTACTTCAAGAAAGGCTACTCTACTCGTGACATTCCTCACGCTGAGTTGTCTGAGTATTTATCTGCTGACTTACATGCTACACAGCAACTGTCTGACAGGTTGGTATACCGCCTCAACACACAAGCTGATGCACGGCTTATGCCTACAGTGACACTCACCAATGAGGTAGCTGTGTGCCTTTCACGTATCTATCAGCGTGGTTTCAGTGTTGACGTTACCAAGCTGGATGAAGTGCGTCAAGAATTTGAACAAGAGAAGCGTCAGCTTATTGACGATTTGCAGGTTCATGTACGTAAGCTGATGGGTGATACACCTATCAACCTCAACAGCCCAGAGCAATTGTCATGGGTTATCTACAGCCGCAAGGTATTGGACAAGCCTTATTGGGGTAACGCTATTGACCCTTATATGCCAGATGCAGACTTTAATAGTTTAGTGGCTGGCGGTACAGAACGTGTGTACAAGACAACAGCAGAGCAGTGCAATGAATGTAATGGTACTGGAAAGATAAGAAAGGTAAAGGTCGATGGAACACTTTATACAAGACATCACACTTGTAAAACATGTGGTGGTGCTGGTTATAATCTGGTCAATCTATCTACTCTTGCGGGATTAAAGTTCAAACCACCTTCCGCGAAGTGGGCTAGTGCTAATGGATTCACTACCAGCAAAACTAACCTTGAGTTACTTGAGTCTGTCGCTAAATCTAAAGGTATGACAGACGCAGTTGACTTCCTATCTAAAGTTCGCAGGTTGTCAGCCGTATATCTTTATCTGTCATCATTTGTTGATGGCATTAGTAGGAATATTAAGAAAGACGGAAAGCTGCATGTCCGTCTACTACAGCACCGCACCTTTACTGGTAGGTTCTCTGGTGCTGACCCTAACATGCAGAACATGCCGCGCGGCGGCACCTTCCCTGTTAAGAAGGTATTCGTATCACGGTTTGCTGGTGGTAAGGTAATGGAAGCTGACTTTGCACAGCTTGAGTTTCGCGCCGCCGCATTCCTATCACAAGATGGAGTTGCAATTGAAGAAGTCTCTACTGGATTTGATGTACATGCATATACCGCTAAAGTTATTACCGATGCTGGTCAACATACGTCTCGCCAAGATGCGAAGGCGCACACGTTTGCACCACTCTACGGTGCCAGCGGATACGGACGAACAAAAGCCGAAGCCGCATACTACGAACACTTCAACGAGAAGTACAAGGGGGTCTCAGCTTGGCATTCCCGACTGGCTAAAGAAGCTGTAAACACTAGGCACATTACTACACCATCAGGTAGGCAGTTCGCTTTCCCTGACGTTGTACGTAGGGCTAACGGTACAGTATCATTCTTTACTCAGATTAAGAACTACCCTGTGCAATCATTTGCTACTGCAGACATTGTACCTGTTGCACTGCTACACATTGATGCCTTACTCAAGGACATGCGTAGTTGTGTGGTCAATTCAGTACACGACAGTATAGTTATTGACGTGCATCCTGATGAAGAACAGCAGGTAATCAAGGTCATACAGGACACGAATGATGCACTACCTTCACTCATCACATCTCGTTGGGGTGTGGTGTTCAATGTTCCACTACTATTAGAAGCAAAAATAGGAAAGAATTGGCTTGACGTAGTGGATGTAACCTGATATAACTATGGAACTTGACTCAGAAAAGGAGATAAACATATGACTGAACTTACAACTATTGATACTAACAACTACGCCGCTATGTCTAAAGCTATGGGCATTGCACATGAAGGCGGTTCAACTAAGCAACAGACTAGCACACTGGCTCGTCTGCGCATCCATCACACACCTATCATGGGTGAAGCAGAAGTAAATGGCAAGCGTGTTAATATGGAAGTGATTGAAGGTGGACACTACAAGCTGGAAATCCCAGACGGTCCGACTTACTACGCTAAAGATATTAAGGTGCGTCCATTCATGCAACGCTTCATGTATAAGAAGTTTGTGATGGCATCAGGTAACACACCTAATCGCTACGTCAAGACTGTTATGAGTGACAACATCAACATGGACTTGAAAGACAACGATGGTGGCTTCAACTGTGGTAAGCCTTCTGGTTGGATTGAAGACTACAAGTCACTGCCAGAAGCTACGAAGGAACTTATCAAGTCTGTCAAGCGAGTGCGTGTCATTCTTGGTACGGTTGATTTGATTGACCCTGTGGATGCAAACGGTAACTCTGTAGAGGTACAGACTACACCATTCATCTGGGAGATTGACAATCGTGATGCCTTCAAGACTGTCGGCGCATGTTTCACCAAGCTGGCTAAGATGAAGCGTCTTCCTGTACAGCACATGATTTCAGCACAGACAGAAGAACGTAAGCTACCTAATGGTAGTAGCTTCTACCTGCCTGTTGTTAATCTGGATGTCACCAAGACAGTCGAACTGTCACAGGATGACCAGAACAGGTTCGCTGACTTCATGGCATGGATTGAGAACTACAATACGTATATCATCAATACCTATGCAGAGAAGGCTATATCCAAGCAGGATGATGACTTGGATGATGTTGACCTTGATGGTATCGTTGATATTGAAGTAGAAGAAGAGGTAGCATAATGAACCATCCTGCTGAACTGGCGTTACATCAGTATATGTCTGATGCTGTTAATGGTAACAGCACTATGTCAGAGACTACCATCAATCAGGTAGCGACTGACGTAGCAGACGCACTGAAGCGTCAGTTTGGTGGGGGTAAGTCGAGAGACGACTTCAAGCTACGTATGTCCAATGTTGGCAGACCTAACTGCCAGCTTTGGTATGCTAAGAACAAGCCTGAAGTTGCTCTCCCTTTCCCTACCACATTCATTATGAACATGATGCTAGGTGATATTGTAGAGGCTGTATTCAAGGGCTTGCTCAAAGAAGCAGGTGTGGATTACCAAGACAATACAAAGGTCACACTAGAACTAGACAACACAAGCATCAACGGTGAGTACGACATTGTAATCAATGACGCTGTTGATGATATTAAATCTGCAAGCAACTGGTCGTATCAGAACAAGTTTGAATCATATGATACACTGGCGGCAGGTGATGGCTTTGGGTACATAGCACAGCTTGCTGGGTATGCTAAAGCCGCAGGTAAGAAGGCTGGTGGATGGTGGGTAGTGAACAAAGCCAATGGCGAGTTCAAGTACGTACCAGCTACAGGCTTAGACGTAGACACAGAGGTAGCCAAGATACAGGATACCGTAACAACAGTAGAGGAGAATAAGTTTGAAAGATGTTTCGCACCAGTTGAAGAGAAGTTCAGAGGAAAAGAGACAGGCAATAAAGTACTTAATGATGGGTGTAAGTTTTGCTCTTATCGTTTCGATTGTTGGGACACCCTAACTGAACGCCCAGCAGTAATGTCCAAGGCTAAAGTGCCACCGACTGTATCATACATAGGAGATGTAGTTGTACCATAAGGCATGGAGAGCCGCACGGAAGTATGGGTATCGTAGTGGGCTAGAGTTGACCATAGCAGAGAAGTTGAAGGCAGACAAAGTATCGTTTAGATACGAGGCCATCAAGATTGAATGGGAAGACCTAGCCTACCGTACCTATACACCCGACTACATACTTGACAATGGTATCATCGTTGAGGTAAAAGGTAGGTTCGTTACGGCAGATAGACGTAAGCACATTGAAATCAAGAAGCAACATCCTGAATTGGATATACGCTTTGTGTTTGAGAATAGTAAGAGCAAGATACGTAAAGGAGCAAAGACAACATACGGTGATTGGTGTATCAAGAATGGTTTCAGATACTATGACCGTATCATTCCAGAAGATTGGCTGAAAGAGAAAGGCAAAGACAAACACCCTGACTTTATCAGCCACCCAAACTCAACAGTGAAGAGGAGAAAAAAGAAATGAACAAAGATGAAATGATGGAAAGAATACAAGACGAGGATTTCATTATACGAGTAAGACCCTTCGCTGACGATGACGGTGAATGGAGTGGTGAGATAGACATCTCAATCATGGCATTCCCTGACAACCCTATGACGGATGATGACTATGGCAATGTCATGCATTTCTGTAAGATGATGTGTGCTACTGTGCCTATCATGGAGCAAGAAGAAAGTATTCGTAATATTGTGCATGAGTATGTCACAAAAGTTATTGACAACGAGATGGAAATTGATGTAGAACTAGAGGAGAAGGTGGGCGTTGAGAAAGAGTACGATGGTAACGTAGTTCATCTTAACTTCAACACAAAGACAGGGGGTAACGCATGAGACACGAGGCATACATGAAACAGATGATGGAAGATGAAGCAGAGCAAGCTGGCAAGGAAGCCTATGGTGGTGTGGACATGGTGAATAGTCCACCACATTACAACCAGACAGGCATTGAGTGTATTCATGCTATCTCTGCGGCTACTGGTGATGGGTTCAAGTATTACCTGCAAGGTAACATCCTCAAGTATCTATGGCGGTTTGACTACAAGGACAAGCCTGTTGAGGATTTAGAGAAAGCCAAGTGGTACTTGGATAAGTTGATTGAAGAGGTAATAGCAGATGGTAAGAGTTAAAATGTTTATTACCTTGGATATAGATGAAGAGGAATACCCCATCCCTGCTGATGGACAGGTGGGGGAAGAGATAGAAGATGGCATACGTGAATACTTCTATGATGTAGAAGGTGCCGACATTAGAACAATGAGAACAATAACGGAGTGACAGATATGAACAATTACCTACCAACAGACTACCAAAACTTCATCGCGCTATCACGGTATGCCCGATGGAAAGAAGATGAACAACGCCGTGAGACATGGGTTGAGACAGTAGAACGCTACTTTGATTACATGAAGAACCATCTACAAAGCACGTGTAACTATGTGCTATCAGATGAACTACGTGGTGAACTAGAAGAAGCTGTACTCAATCAGGACATCATGCCTAGCATGAGAGCCTTGATGACATCTGGCCCTGCACTAGACCGTTGCCACGTAGGGGCATACAACTGCTCTTACGTCCCTGTGGACAGCCCTAGAGCCTTCGATGAAACTATGTACATCCTAATGTGTGGCACTGGTGTAGGCTTCTCTGTGGAACGACACAACATTGAGAAGATGCCTACAGTTAATGAAGACATGCATGAGACTGACACAGTAATCAAGGTAGGTGACAGCCGCCCCGGATGGGCTAAGTCTCTACGTGAATTGATTGCTATGCTATATGCTGGTCAGATTCCTAAATGGGATGTGTCTGCTGTACGTCCAGCAGGTGAACGACTCAAGACATTTGGCGGTAGGGCATCCGGCCCAGCACCTCTGGAAGAACTATTCCAGTTTGTTATTGACAAGTTCAAGAATGCGGCAGGTCGTAAGCTGTTCCCTATCGAATGCCACGACATCATGTGTAAGATTGGTGAGGTTGTTGTAGTCGGTGGTGTACGCCGTAGTGCATTGATTTCATTATCTAATCTTAATGATGACCAGATGGCACACGCCAAGTCAGGTCAGTGGTGGGAGAATGAAGGGCAACGTGCGCTGGCTAATAACTCTGTGGCATACAAAGGCAAGCCTGAGATGGGTACATTTATGCGTGAATGGGTGTCACTGTACGAGAGTAAGTCAGGTGAACGTGGTATCTTCAACCGTGAATCTGCTAAGAAGCAAGCCGCTAAGAATGGCAGACGTGATACAGAACATGACTTCGGGTGTAACCCTTGCAGTGAAATCCTGCTACGCCCATACCAGTTCTGTAATCTGTCAGAGGTAGTAGCACGTGCTGGTGATACACAGCAGACACTACGAGAGAAGGTACGCTTGGCTACAATCTTGGGTACATTCCAATCTACACTGACTGACTTCAAGTATCTTCGTAATATCTGGAAGAAGAACACAGAGGAAGAACGCTTGTTGGGTGTATCACTTACAGGTATCATGGACAATGACTTGCTCAGTGGCACATCAGCCCACCTTGGTAAGAACATTGGTCAGACACTAGAGACATTGCGTGACACAGCAGTAGAGACTAATGCGGCTATGGCACAACAGCTTGGTATCCCACAGTCAACAGCTATTACCTGTGTGAAGCCTAGTGGTACAGTGTCACAGCTTGTGGACAGTGCGTCTGGCATTCATGCAAGGCACAACCCACACTACATTCGGACTGTGCGTGGTGATAACAAAGACCCACTTACACAGTTCCTTATCGCAGAAGGTATCCCTAATGAGCCAGATGTTATGAAGCCTGAGTCTACTACAGTGTTCAGCTTCCCAATGGCATCACCACGTGGGGCGGTAACACGCACAATTCTGTCGGCTATTGAACAGCTTGAGTTGTGGCTTACCTATCAAAGATTTTGGTGCGAACATAAGCCTAGCGTAACAATTTCTGTGAAGGAAAACGAATGGATGCAGGTAGGCTCGTGGGTATATGACCACTTTGATGAAGTGTCAGGTATCAGCTTCCTACCATTCAGTGACCATACGTACAAGCAAGCACCGTATCAGGACTGTACAGAGGACGAGTATGATGCTATGCTGGCACAGATGCCTAAGAGTGTAGACTGGTCATTGCTACAGGAGTTTGAGAAAGAAGATACAACATCAGGTGGACGTGAGTTAGCGTGTACTGCAGATGCTTGTGAAATAGTTGACTTGAATGCTGCATAATGGTAAACTAATCTGGGAATTACGGGATGGGTACTTACGATATGACCCACCCCGTAAGTCAGAACAGTGGGACGAATGGCAGAAGATTAAACAGAAACATGAAGAGAAGGAGAGCAGTAATGAAAAACCTAGAACCAAAGATTGAAGACCGAAAGAAGTTTGACATTGATTTAGAGTATGGAAAGGTACGTGAGCAACAGGTAGCTGATATGCTACAGGACAAAAAGATTGAGGTGAAAAGTGAAAGAGACGTATGGCAAAAAACTGGTAACATCGCTATTGAGTATGAGTGCTACGGCAAACCAAGTGGCATTAACGCTACGGAATCAGATTACTGGTTCCACAATCTATGTATCGGTGATGAAACATTTGCAACACTGGTGTTCGATACTGCCTCGTTGAAGCGCATCATTGCCAACCTAGACAAGAAGCGTAGTGTTTCTGGTGGGGACAACAATGCATCACGTATGTACTTGCTGAACCTACAGAAGCTATTCTCTTCTGATGTTATCAAAGCATTTAAGGAGCAAGCTGATGCGGCGTAACGGACTAAGCAAGTATGATGCCCCACTAAAGATACAATACCAGTGGGGCTTCGATGCTTTTATGAAGGGCAAAACCCTGAAGTCAAAGAAGGGTAAGTTCTACATAGGTGACAGCGGCATTGACCACAACACAATGCAGCATCGTGAATGGCTACGTGGGTATAATGATGCCTACTACGCCAACTTGAAAAGGGTACAACACAATGAACAAGCTAGAGCAAGAAGCTAGTAACTGGATGAAAGAGAGGTACAAAGATATGAAACTACAAGATTACCAAGAGAAGGCCGCTGAGTTTGCCATCTACCCTAATACACATGCAATCACCTACCCAGCTTTAGGGCTGGCTGGTGAGGCTGGTGAGGTAGCTAACAAGGTAAAGAAGTTTATACGTGACGGTGCTGACCGTGAATCGTTTGAGGTTAAGAAGACGGAGATTGCTGCAGAGATTGGGGATGTACTCTGGTACTGTGCGGCACTAGCTAATGACTTAGGCTTTGAGTTGTCAGCACTGGCAGCAGCTAACTTGAACAAGTTACAGGGAAGGAAAGACCGTGGGAAGATTAGTGGTGATGGTGACAATCGCTAGGAAGATACCCGGCATATTGATTGTTCTCTGGCTATGCTATTTAATGGGCATGGCTGTAACGGAAATGGTCTGCGACTGTACTAGGGAATTAAACGGTTGGTGGACTGCAGAATACTGGACATAAAAAGAGGGGGCTTAATTGCCCCCTTATCTATTACTCAAACAGGTTCTTCTTGTACCTACCCCTAGTACCTATTTTATTTAAGTCTCGTAGGTCTGAGGTGTTACTAAGGTCAGGTGGTATACCATCATTAGCTTCTGTAAACCTAGTAACAATAATCCTTTGCGCTTCAGCACTATAAGTACGTAGCTTAAACAACTCTTGTACGTAAGCAGGGTCGTCTGCACCTCTAGCTTTAATTCCTTGCTTTATAATCTTAGATTTAATATTGTTAGATGCTTGCTTAATACGTGCGGCAATCTCTTGTTTAATAAATTTATCGCTTTTACCCCGACTCTCATATCGCAATTCAAGATTCATCATAGATTGTGCTAGACTAGGTAGAAGGCCACTAAGTGTTTCATTCATTGTATTGTCTACAGTACCAACCCCTGTCTTGCTACTGAAATCCCAATCGTTAAAGCCATATTTCTTAAAGAATTGCTGCTCTTCTGTGCCTTGTTCCATAATGTTAAGACCAAGAGCAAACTTAATTAAAGGGAACTCTCTTTCCTTGCCGCCCGGCTTGGTAGCATACTCTTTTACAGGGGCATACCTGTCATCTTCAGTCATACCCATGCCCATAGCCTCACCTATCTTGGCAGTAAGACCGCCTTCTTGAGTAGTGTAGCCACGAGTCTGTAGCTTCTCTTGAAAGCCCTTACCAAACGAGCCAAGCCCTTCTTCGCCAATACCAAACATGGTCATAGTAGGGTCACTTTCATAGCTACGAATTGTCTTATCTCTAAATCCAAGACCACGCTCAAGGTCAATAACTTGCTGATAAGGTTGTGCAACACGAGTAGTAATGTCAGCAAAGAATTTACCTACCGCTTCTGCTAATTTCTCTTTCTTCTCAATCTTTGATTCATTAGATGCCATCTCAAACATATCATCAATGAACTCACCAAGACCTGTGTTGGTACGGAAGTTAGTACCACTGAATAGCTTTACAAATTCCCTTCCATCAAACCATTCAAAGAAATCTTTCTCTGAGGACAGCATCTTTTTCATACCATTACCAAGATATACTAGCTGGGCTAGTGGGAACTGTGGAGTCACGTCTATCTTTTTATTTGTTCCGGGTATGCGAACCTTATTATCATCTGTAATCAGACCTGCTTCTGCCGCCATATATGTGGCACCAATAGCAGACCAGCCAGCCATGCCACGAGCAGCCATCTCTGTATTGTATGTGGCCTTACCTTGGGCTGTAACAAACTTACCACCCGCTTCTCCTAAACCAAAGATACGGCGTGTCATAGCGGTAGGTAGACCTAGCGTTGTCTCATACATATACTCTGCAGCTTTAAACATAAACCGTGGGAAAGGTAGCGCAAGAGTACTACCGGGTACAGCGTTAAGACCTTCCAATGCCCACTTAAACGCACCAAACTTAGGAGAATTAGCATACGTAACATCCAGAGATGCCTCTGTTGCATCTGCTACCAACTCCTTAAATGAACGCTTATTGTCTCCTATGAGAATAGCATTATCGTTCAACAAGTCACCAAATTTACCACTATTGATAGTCTCAACTAAGTCTAATCCATACTCACGTTTAGTAAGTTGTCCTAGCTTATCTATAAAGGCTGTCCTGCGTACAAGAAATTCCTGCATACGGTTAGGGCCATTTAGAAAGTGTACAAAATCTTCCATCTTTGTGAGAGTGTAGTCCGTCATCTTACCAGCAGACATAGTTTCATCTGCTAGTTTCTCTGCATTCTCACGAGCCTGTACCTTATCAAACTTCTTCTTTGATTTCTTAGCAGCTTCTTTCTCTGCTTTCATAAAGGCTTCTATTTGTTTTTCTCTAGCTTCACCTCTACCCAAACCAGTTTGAACCTCGTTTACCTGATTATAAAAACGCTCAAACTGCTTAGAAAACTCAGGTCTATTTAAGATAAAGTCAGTATATTCTTGTATACCTTGCCTATCTTTAAACATTTCTCCGTAGGTTTGCATACTGTTTTTGAATGGGTTAGATTTAATGAAAGGCAGAAATTCACCTGTTGCACTCGCATGGATTGCATTAGTAAACAGGTTGGTCAGACCTTCCATTGGCGCACGTACAAGAAATCCTTCAAAGTTACGAGCAGCGGTAGCAATAGTAGACACCATAGAACCACGTATAATATTCTCCACACGCCGCACTATCTTACCGCCAGTACTCATACCCTTCATGGTTTCATTTAGTTTTTCTTCGGCAATTTGTTCTGGTGTCTTCTTGGCTCTCATAGCCTCTACAATTTGTCTATGTTTCTGTAGTGCTTTACCAGCTTCGTGACCTGAACCTGCAACCTGTAGTACAAAGTCATCCATACTCAAGCCATACTTGCTAAGTGCTTCAGCTAATTCTGGTGAAGCTAGTAAGTCACCTTCGACACTAGCACGGAATAGTCTTTCAAATCCATTTGTACCTTCATCAGCTACCTCAAACAAATTTGGATTAGCTGCTTTAAGGTCTGCAATAGTAGCAATCAAAGGGTCTAGTTTGTCAGGAGCAAGGAATGGCATACGATAACCATCTGCACCAAAGCCTAGTGTAGATATTTCATCTTCTGGTAAGTCAAGGTCAGTCATACGACTAACACCTACACTACGAACTTTCTCATAGTCAATGACCTTCTTACCTTTTACAACTTTAGAGATGGCTGGTTCACCGTCAAAGTGTGTCTTCTCATACGCAGTAATAAGTTCATCCATAAGGTCTTGATTCTTAGATGCTACTTCACGCGCTGCTTTCTTTTGTGCTTCTTGCACCTCTTCAGTTAATTTAACAGTTCTATCTATATTGTACTTCTTGTTTGCTTGCTCTGCCGCATACGCCGCTTCTCTTGAGTCCACATCAAGTCGTATATCATCTATAGTCTTTGTTTCATCTAGTGCGCCTATACCCTTACCACGAACTACACGCTTACCTGCTTTTGCTAATCCTTTAGTAAGTGGGAATGCTTCAAGGGCAGACAAACCCATTACAACTGCTGGTGCTACGTACTCTATAGCATCAGCATCGCGTCTTTTAGCGGCTGCAATATCATCTGCTGCCTCGTCTACAGCGTAATAGGCTCCTAGTGGAGTTAAATCTGCAGCACCAATAGAACCAAGTACACTATCAGCATTAGCATCACCTACAAAACTTCTAGCCATTTGCCTAGCACTATATGTACTGCTTGCTACACCTGTTTTCTCTAGCAAGTTAGCTATACCAGCCTCATGCCGTTCACGTGTAGTCAACTCACGTGCAGATATTTCTGCTCCTTCAGATACTTCTTCAGTTTGCCGTTCTCTTAATGCCTTTTGAACACCTTCAGCAATGACTGGCTCTACTTCTTTAAGTGGTTTAATTACAGCATAGCCAGCACCTTTAGCGACTACACGTACATATGGTGCAATCGCTCTTGGTACAGATGAAACAACAAACTCATTATCTTCAGCTTCTTGTGATGTAGGGTCTTGGTACTTAGTAACTAAGTCTCTGTCTTCTTCGTACAGAATATCAATTAGTCTATTAGGTTTTAGAGAACGTAGATATTCTTCTTCATACTTATAGCCATCAGCCGCACCTTCACCTTCTAAGTATTCCTGAAGCATTGCTTCTGTTTGCGCTTCGGTATCAAACTCTTTATCTTTATCAGCAAAGTATTCTTCTGCAGATACAGCAGTATCCTCACCTTCTATACCCAGAGAGAATGCTTGCTCTGTTTCTGTAGGCTGTGATACACCTGTAGTTCTACGCCGGGTCGAACCTATTTCTTGACCATCCAATAAAGCCACTAGAGTACTCCTCTTTAAAACTTAGCAGATACAAATGTACCGCCAGTAAATACAGCATAAATTATATTATCTGGGTCATTAGGGTCTGCGTATGAAACTACCTCTCCTTCTTGTCCATCGTGGTTAGCTATCTCGTCTAGTGTCATTTGTCCAAGATTCAAACTAGCCAATGCGTTTTGTGAGTTTGCTTGCCTCAACTTTGAACCAGACAATCCGGTTGTATCAACAGGTTCACCTATACGCCGCGCATAATCAGCAAGCATACTATTCATGCTATTCATTTTCTGAGTAGCATAAGCATAGCCCTGTTTGTCATTGCCATATACATTATCAAACTCTTTAATGCCATTAATAACTGCACCAAAGTATTGAGGATACTGACTTTCGTCAATGTTTGAGATAACTTGCTCAAGTGAACTGAACTGTTGGTCAATACCAAACCCTTGCAGGTTTTGTTTAACCATATGATTATAAACAGTAGGGGCTTGACCTTTATTAAGCAACTCTTGAAAACCTTCTGTATCTGACAAGGCCAATGCAGATGAACCAATTCGACTATTGTTAGCATCAATCTGATTCTGAAGACTATCACGTACAGCATTTGCATCTTCTGTATCTGGAAGCCTAGCAATCTGTTCTTCAAGTTTCTTGTTCTCTGACATCATCGCTACTTGGAAGGCTTCTAAGTCACTATAACTTCCAGCTTGTAGTATTTTAGCTTCAATCAAATTCAGTGCAGCTTGTTTATCTGCAGCACCAAACTGATTAAGCAGGTCAAGTTCTTTCTGTAGTGTTTCTGTTTGCACACCTTCTTTGTCAATAGTTGACCTGATACGGTCTACTTCTGCTTGTGCTGTTTCATCTGCCCATTCAATATCTTTGTCAAGCATCTGTGAACGCTTATCATTAAGTTTACTTGCGCTTTCCATTGAGGCAATCTTAGCTTCAAGTTCTTTAGCACTAAGGTCTTGCAGCATTTCTGCAGTTTCTGTATCTACAGATAGCTTTGCAATTTTACCACGGATAAGGTCAACATTTGCTTCGTCAACCTTTCCTTCTGATACCATCTTAGCGATAGTAGCTTCAGACTGTTTTACGTTTTGCAAGACACTAGCTATTTGTGCTTCTTTGTATTGTTTATTTAGAGGCAGCATCTGCATAACCTCTTCCGTTTGTGCTTCGGCGTAGCCAATAGCTGCACCAATTTGTGCGGTACGGGCTTTCATTTCTTCCACGTCTAAAGGAAGCATAGCTTCTGAAACAATAACATCTTGCAGAGTCTTCTTTGTTCCTGCTTCCGTACCTGCAATATCAGCTTGTGCTTTCTGTATACCTAGCATTTCTTGTACAGTCATATCAGCAAGTTTAACAGAACCAATACCACCAAGTTCACGGCCACTATAATCGGTTATAGGTTTGCCACCACGTGCAGTTATCTCTGCCTGAAGCATAGCTTGTGCTACTTCAGGAGATACCTGACCTAAAAGACTACGAGTAGATTGTGATATTTGTTCTGCCTGTTGTTCCATAGCACCACCACTAATGCGAGGAGCCGTGGCTGCAGCAAATGCTTGTGCTTGCGCTTCAAGGTCAAGTGCCTCTGTATCACCCTGTAACTGAAATCTATCTGCAATAAAGGCTTCACGGTCAAATGCAACACCTTCATAATAGGCTTTTGCTTCACCTTGTTTAATCGTTTCTTCAAAGGCTTTAGCATTCTCTAAGCCCCCCGCAAGAAGTACTTCGATTTGCTTATCGTTGAGACCATAACGACTCTGTAAATTACGAGCAGTGCTTTTATATCCTGTAGCAGCCTCTACTCTTTTCTTACGTGTATCTTCCATTTGAGATGCGATAGTAACAGCGGATGTTTTTACTCGCTCCTTCATGTCTGCTTCCATTTCTTTCATGCGTTCAGACGCACGTGTAGCCGCACCAGCAGCAAAAGATTGAAATCTAAACGCCATTACACGTCTCCTCTACGAGCCATAAGACCCCTTGGCTGTTCTTCTACTGGCTCATCAAGTGTTTCCATCTCTTCCTTTAATTCTTCTTTATCTATGTCTCGTACACTAGCCACAGCCTGTCTTATAAGTTCAGGGTCAGGTGCTTCATCTGAAGCGGCATCACCCAGTATGTAATCTACACCTGCGCTTTTTGCCATTACTTCTAGTAGTTCTACGATAATAGGGTTTAACAGTACTGCAACGTCAACACTGTGTAGCCCTTGCATAACTCCACCAACAGTTAATGTTTCAGCTATAGCAGTAAGAGGTATATTCTTCTCTACTATTTCCAAAGCACGTGCCGCCAAAGTGGGGTCTGTTAATTTAGGTAGATAAAAATCTAGTGCCTCTTCTAGTGTGGCATACTGTGGTGGACTTTGCCAAGGTCTCGCACCCAGTTCATGTGTAAGAGACATTCCCGGAATAGGAGCATCAAGTGAGCCTGTTTCTAGTGCCATTATACTACTCCTGATTCCCTGATAGCTTTCATATATCCTAATACTCTTTGTGTTTCATTACTGATAGTTTCTTCAGGTACAGTTTTCTTCTGTCTAGGCGCAAGTAAGCCACCTAGAATTTCCTTTTCTTCGGGAACAGTCATCATGTTATCCAAATCTCTTCTGAGATTAGTTATCGCTAGTTTAGCAGGTCTACGTTCTGTACTCATCTTGCCTTATCATCCTTTAGAAAAATTTACCTAGTATACTACCAGTTAACGGACTTGTCAATACATCTGTAAAGAAACCACCAATGGCACCACTTTCTTCTGCGTCTGTTTTTAACTTCTGCATATCCATATTGGTTTTTGCATTAAGTTCTGCAGTGGATAGTTGTGTCAATCTATCTTTATCATTTTCACCTGATGTCCACGCCCACTCCATAGTATCTGCATAGTACTGCCACAAATTATCATATGCAGTTTTACTAACGTCTAGTATAGCTGCAGCATTGATTTCGTTAGCACGGTTAACTGCCGCAGTGTCTGCTGTAGCAATCTGCCTACGCCATTGGGCGTTAGATTGTCCAATCACAATCTGGTTCTGTGCATTGAACTGGTCACGCTGGTTATTCATCTCAGCATTAAAACGATTAACTGTATTAGCTTGACCTGCATTAAATTGTGACTGTGCATTTTGTTGTGTCGAGTTAAACTGTGCTGTCTGCTGTGCTAGATTAGCAAAGAACTGGTCAACTTGATTTTGGCTAGATGCATTGAACTGACGTGCCGCATTAGCAGCGGCTTGGTCAGTAAACATAGACTGTGTACGCTGCTGTGCCTTAAATAAATCTGTCTGTTGCTGATTAGACAAGTTAGCCATATCAGTCTGCAGGAATGTCTGTGCATTATTTACTGCTGCTTGTTGGCGATTGTTGAGGTTAGATGCATCCATCTGTGCCAGTGCAGATGCTTCTGCCATGACCATTGCCTGTGAGTTAGATAGATTGTTAAGGTTCATTGTATTAGCAGCACGAGAGTTCTCAAGTTGTACCTGCTGCTCTGCAGTAAAGTTCATATTAGCTATGTCACTAATCTTAGAGGCATTCTGTACACGTGATTGAAATGCTTGGTCAAACTCCTGACCGATAAACTGCGCACGTTGCTGTGCAGAAAGCATAGCACGTTGTTGTCTGTTAGATAGGTTTTGTGCCTCAAACTGTGCTACTGTAGCAGCGTCAGCCTGTGCGATAGGTAGTGCAGACTCTAGTGTAGCTTGTACAATAGCCTGACCAGCTAGGGATGAAGCACCTAGTCCACGTGCAGCCATCTGTGCTGTAGCATTACGCATAGCACCTGCTGCCCATGCTGGTGGGTTAGCGGCATCAAAGTTAGCTGTTAGAGAAGCAAGCTGACCCTGTACGGTAGCCTGTGTAGATGGTGTAGCTGTAGCCGCTTGTACCTGTTCAGTAAAGGTAGCAGCAGTCTGTGCATCAGCAGCACCAGTAATAAGTTCACCTGCTTGTATGTTACGTTGTACAGGATTGTCAATAAGTGTGGCATTACCCTGTGCAGCAGATAGATTGCCTACGCTAGTAGCTGTTTGCTGGGCCGCTGTGACCTGTGCGCGGGGGTCTACGGTAGCCTGTGCTGCCTGTGTAGCATTCATAGCTGCATCAACTGCTGGTGCGGCTGTAGCGGCTTCCATTACATTTGCTTGTGACTCTTGTTGTGGGGTAGTTGTAGCTGTTTGTGCCATTGCTGTAGGCACTGCAACTGCACCTGTAAGTTGACCAGTACCCTGTGCAATAGCTTGACCCGGACCTGTCGGTGTCATAGCAGCTTGTGTTACACTGCCAGTAGGTAAGGCTGGAGAAAATAAACGCTGTGTTGCAACTTCACCTATAACAGATTGATTAGTGTTTGTTATAGGCGTTGTAGGAGCAGCAGGTGTGGGTTGTGCTGTAAACGGACTACCACCGGGAGGTACTTCACCGCCGGGTGGCTGTGCGCGTACAACACCACCAGTCTGCATCTTCTTAACCATCCCACCTTTAGCCATAGTCTGTGCAGCTTTTACAAAGCCATCCATACGTGCCTTACGTGCTGGGTCTTGTTCAATATACTGCTGGAATGAATCCATGTTACCAGTATATCCCATTGCCCCTGCAATCTTATTCATTGCTTCAGGTTTAAATGCTTTGAACATCGCCATATTAATTCATTCCCATAAATACTGTAACTACCATAGCCACCACCATTACAGTGCTACCCATTATCATTGCTTCCAGACGCCACATGCGCTTATCTAAACTGTCCAGCTTACCGTGTACCAACTCACGGAACATCGCACACTCTTTCTCGTGTGACTCCAAGTCCATTGCTACTTTCAAGGTTTGTTCCTGTTGCTGTATCATCTTCATCAGTCGGCGTCAGCTATAGTCAAATCGCCAGCTTCTACCTGACGCATGATTTCTGCGTAGTGTCTGTTGGCGGGGTCTAAGGGTACGAACATTACTTGCCCATCTATTGTGGCTTTGATATTTCTATCGCCAAGTTGTTCATTATATTGTGCTGATGTAATATCCATAATTATAACTCCGCATCTGCTATAGTACCATTATAAGCATCCCCTGAACTCCCTGCTACATAAGCATAAAAATACCTATAAGGCACATTTGATGCTTGCCCAAATAACATTGTAGTTCCTGATATTTGTGATACAGAAGGTGTCGCTCTCATAGGTACAGGTGCATAGATATTTGCAATAGCGTTTGAACCATATTGTGTTAAATAAACTGGTGCAGTGTCTTTCCAGTAGTAGCGCATACAAGCCAAAAGTTCTTCACCATAAGACCTATGCTCAAAAGGCGTGACCTGTTCGCCAATTTCCATCTGAAGGCCAGTAATCTGCCAATAATCGTTGACTGCATCAACTTGCGCTGACTGACCTGCCGCAAATGTTGCGTCTGAGTAGGCAACTCGTGAACCTGCACTTCCGCTGTTATATGACGAACCAGCCACAACAAAGAACTGTGTTCGTAAGCTACTTGCGTTGTCATTATCTAGTGCAGTAGATGTATCTCCAACAAATGAAATAGTCTTACGTTCCCAAGTATTTGCACTGTCAATCGTATAGGTTTTAGGAAAGTTTTTACTTCCGTCATCCTGATAAAGATTTAAGCAATACGTTCCTGTAATATTAGATTTTACATAAAATGATACAGTAACAGTCTCAGCATCTGATGTGCCATAAGATAACTGTTGAAGATTTTGGCCTTCTATTTTATGTTCTACTGACCAATACGATGTTCCACCTATAGTTTCTGTTGCTGTCAGTAGCATCTTAAAAGAATTAGAAAAACCAGAAGGTGCATTAGTATCTTGCGATATTGTCCAAGTACCATTGTTTCCATTAACCTTAAATCGGTCACAAGCGTTAGCATACTGGCTTGTTGATACACTGGTCTCACTCGTACCACGTTGCGCCACCTGCATCGCACCGTTGATAATCAGGTTCCTGTTCGACAACGCCGACTGCGAACCAATCAGTGCGGCTAGTTCTGCTGCCTTACTCATGCGAGGTCTCCTTGAAGTGAGGTTGCAATATACGCCGCATCTGACAAACTGTCGTTTGGAAGAAATATATATATGCCCATTGCAGAAGTAGAATAGGAACCTTCTCTAATAGACCCAAAAACAGCACCTGAACCTGTAGTCAAGCGAGCAGTTACATTGTGTGCAAAATCATCATTTATCATGGAACTAGAAAAATTAGCAGTGTACTGCCCCGTGCCATTATCTGTCATAGACGCAACATTAAATGAATCTCTTGCCGCCGCACCAGATGCGGTGCCATCGAAGTTCACCCACGCCTTCGCACTACCACCTGCCACAAAGCTAGTAGCAATGCTGTTGTTACCAGAGGCATCCTTTAATGTGTTTACTCTAAGTTCACTAGCCATTATGCGAGGTCTCCGTGTGCTACCGCTGATTTATGGTTAATGTCATAGTATGTTCCAGCATCGTTTCGGCTATCAACTCTAACACTACTTACTGTTGGTCCATCGTAGCAGCAATTAACTTGATTTTCTTGATGACTTGTTGTCACTGCATATTCGACTGTTGCAATCGCTGACGTATAATTGACAGTGTGTGCGCCTGTTCCATTGTCAGTAAGACTAGCCGTATTGAACGAATCTCTAACTGCAATAGTCCCTTGACCATTAAACGCACACCACACCTTCGCCAGCCCCTGTTGCAGATTAGTCGTAGTTGAGTTGCCTTCACCTGTCACGCTAATAGAACCAGCCGTGGTTACTCCTGTGATTGAGTCTACTTTTAATTGACTAGCCATTATGCGAGGTCTCCAAATGCTACCGATTGAGTTCTGGGGGTATCAGCGGCTCCTGTTGTATCTGTTTGCATCTGATACATATCATAACGAGAAGTTGCTACATCATCTATACATCCGTTATGACCCCACCCAGAAGAGTCATTTGTACAATGACCAGAAAAAGTTGTGTTAGCAAAAGATGTAGATAAATTCATTCGGGCAATGCCTGTACCTTGGTCAACCCCAGAACTAATATTAAAGGAATCGTTTACTGCAAAGGTGTCTGTCTGTTTTACCTGAGACCAAGCCTTCGCCAGACCCTGCACAACATTGGTTGTTGCACTGCCACCTTCAGCCACAGCAACAGCATTGTTGGCAACCTTTACATTCGTGCCACCAGAGCCAGCCTTGTCTACAATGGTATCTACATTAAGTTGACTGGTCATACGATACTCCAATATCCGTTAACAGTGACGGTGGCATTGTCCTGTGTAATCGGACCTGCACTCACGCCATTTTCATCTGCATCAATAGTAACGTCTGCCGTGATGCTTTGACCATTCAAGCGGATGATGCTGTTGTTACCTTTGAATGGGTAGCGTGTGTCACTTTCTGTCACTGTGTAGCTGTTGGCTACAGAGAACACATCGTAGGCTACCATCTCAACTACGTCATTTAGTGATGCACCTGTGACCAGCACGACTGTTGTACCTGTGGTGGCAGTGTAGTCTGTACCGGGTTTAAGTAGTACACCATTCTGATACACGTCCATGTACAGACCATCTTGATAGGTAAGTACCTTAGAGTCAGCATCACTACCAGAGAAGCTAGTCTGCCCTGCTGTGGCCTGATATACGAAACGGTTACGTACACCGTTCTGTGGGGATTTACCTATGTATGGCATTATGCGTCCTCCAACTGACTTTGTGTTGGCTGTGAAAGACTGGCGTGATTCCACTCTTTAATGTAATCGCCATTACCATCTGATTTATTTTCAAGGATAATGCCGACTATAGAAAAATCTTTGCCTTCAAGAGCAGGGTAAATTTTTATGATTTTATCATATAACGTCATTATGCTTTCCTTATCATTCCACCAGAAAAGTGAGTTTCATTAGTAGCGTCAGCAATTGTTACTGCTGAACTAGCATTATAAATCCACATTTCAACAAAATCATCACTGTCTAAATAAACTAAACCAGAACCATTAATTCCATGTCGAGATTCAAACCCGCCTACGACAGAATTAAAAGCAAAAATTGTTGACCCGTTTTTACGTACTTGCAAGATAGCACCACCTTGAGTAAAAGTTGCATTGGAAAAAGTTACAGAGGCATTAATTTGATAATATCCTGCTACGGTTGGAGTAAATTTATCAGATGCAAATTTGTTGTCTGTATCAAAAACTTCCGTGCCTAGTGCTACCTTTGTAAAAGTTGCTTGTGATACTGACTGCCCACTTGAAGGATGTACAAAAAAAGCTGGTCCCATGCCTACTGAACCCGCACCAGTAGTTAAAATACCAGTGAAAGATACGTTTTCTGATGAGTCAATAGTAATAGCTGTAGCATCACTAGAATCAGAAATGCCTGTATTTAACCCACCTCTGTTTACTTTAGTTAACGCCACAGTCTATCTCCCTTATGCGTATGGGCTATCGCCAAGTACGTCTGTATCCCAAGCTGCCTTGAGTGCTGCAATGTCAGCAGCGTTAGTGATTGCAGATGCCGCAGGTGCATCACGCAGTGCTGCTTTCTTAGCTACCGATGCTGCCTTTGCGTCTGCGTCATCAGCTTCAAGTGCCTTCATGTACACTACGTCTTCTGCCTCTAGCAGTGGACCACGTACTTCACGGATTTTATCTTGAAAGATTGTTTTGGCTGCTGCCATATCTTCTGTTATGACTGTGCCACTCAATGACCATGCACCACGGAAGTGACGGTCTGCAGGGACAGTTGCAGTTGAAGCATCAATCTGATTCCCGTCCTTGTCTACGATGTATGTTTGTGCCATTAGGTTTCTCCTCTTAGGCTGCTAAATCGGTGACGCTAAGTTCTTCAGTAATCTTCCAAGCATTGCGCCACTCACGTGAGCCGGGAAGCTGTTCTTTACGGCAGATAACCATCTTTGGTTTGTTGCCTTGATTCCAATTTTGCCACACATGCTGTGGGCAGTCTTTCATAATCAGGTATTCAATAGCCTGTTCTTCGGTCATAGCATCAATAGGCTTGGTGTCATGTAACAGGTAGCCACGAGTATGCTTCTTGAAGTCTGGTTGTGCTTCATCTTTTGCTAGTTCCCAATACACTTCGACAGGAGGCAGGATACCGCCCTGTAGCGCACACGCCATCCAGTTAGGGTCAGGAACCAGTATCTTTGCACACTCATCTACGCTGTCCTCATAAACTACACGATAGTCAGACTGATGACCTTCTAGGTTTTCCTTTGCCCAACATAGGCGGTCAAATAGATGTGTGCCTTGAAATTCAGGTGTCTGCATTATGCTAGGTCTCCGGTATAAGATAAAAGCATCAAAGTTGCATCGAATAAGTCTCCCGCATTTTGATTTCTATTTTCTGTTTGTGTTACAGAAGCAGTATATATGGTAAAGGAACCATTTTGATGCCCTACACACGGCGTTACAAAAGACCCGCCCCCTGTTGAAACATTTGTAATATAATTTGCATTTGAAAAACTATTAGTCTTAGTCACATTATATGTTCCAGTAGTAACATCCGTAATACTACTTATATTTAAGGATTCTCTAGTAGCTATAGTTCCTGTGCCATTGAAGTTAATCCAAGCCTTCGCACTACCATTCACAACGTACTGCGTATCAAGTGACCCTGCGGTGCTGTGTTCTAGGGTATCTGCTTTGATTTTACCTAGTGCCATTATTCAGTCTCCAACGCCGTAATACGCGCTTCTAATTCAAGGATGGTCTTCACAAGCAATGGGACGATTTTAGACTGGTCTATTCCCTGCATTACAGGATTACCATCAGCATCTACTGCATCCTTAGTGCCTGTAATCGCTTCTGGTACGACTGCTTGCGCCTCATGCGCTAAGAAGCCATCGACTGTGGTATCTGCATCAGCAATGAAGTTAAAACGTGCTGGCTTGAGTTGCTTTAGGCGGGTTGTAGCATCCCAATCGTATGTGACATTTTCTTTGAGTCGGTAGTCGGATGATGTGTTGTAGGCTGTGGAAGAACCATTAACTGTAATACTACCTACACCCGCTGAACCGTACATAAAAAATACTGCATAGTCAGTTCCAGTATCACTTACACGCTGGATAATCAAGCTAGTGTTATTTCCACTTGTTGCAATATGTGTTACTCCTGTACTAGCAACACTTAATCCAGTTGCCGTATTTCCAGAGTTGTCAATATTCATACTTGTGTTTGCTAAACGTATGGCACCTGCCGAATCAATACGCATCCGTTCAGCAGAGTTAGTTCCAAAACTCATAGCATTATTGTTTTGGTCATACTGAATATAACCGCTATACTGGGACGCACCAGAAGTACCATCAGCAAAGAACAAAGAACCATTGTTGCTTGTTCCAGAGGCAATAGTAATACCAGTTGAACCTGTGGTGGCTAGAACTAAATCATCTGCACCACCGTTGTAACTTGATGGTGTCGTAGTGCCTACAGCTAATTTGCCTGAGGCAACAATGGTGTTACCAGTGCCATCAGGGTCAATCGTAATGTCGTTGTTGCTAGCAAGACTGCTGATTTTATTTGTCTTTACTTCACTCATGCTAGGTCTCCTAAACAAGAAACACAGGTTTGCGTTGCATCCTGCCGACCAGCGTTGGTGGACGTTGTTCCATCTCTAACATTATGACCGACATTATTGCTGGTAAGTGTTTCTGTACTTTCAAATGTAGCATTTCCACCAGCCGTATCTGTACCGCCAGCATTAATAACAACACAATAATTAGCATCAGAAAATGCGCTTGTAACAACAGCAATATATGTTCCTGTCCCAGAATCAGTTAAACTTGTGTTGTTAAAACTGTTGGTTATGGATGCGCCGTTACTATGCCTAATCCAATGTTTTGGCGCACTCTGCTTAGTCAGCGTAGCCGCACCACCGCCTGTACTCTGAATGGTATCTGCTTTTAATGTACTCATAGCGTCACCAATGTCCCACCGCTTTCAACGGTTAATGTAACACCACTAGCCACAGTAAACGGACCAGTTACATTGGCGTTTTCTGTAGCAAGGATGGTTGTATTTGCTGTAAGGGTTTGTGCATTGGTACGGAACAGACCACCAGCTTTGAAGTTGCCTTTGTTCTCAGCGGCTGGTGTAATCGTACCCGCTTGTGGGGCAAGGTAATTCACAAAGATATTACCAGTACCAGAGGAAGGGGCGGCAGTAAATGTTAGTGTAGTGCCATCAGGAATAGTGTAGGCGGCAGTGTCTTGTACAACACCATCAACTGACACCAGCACATCTTGCACAGAAGATACTGTAGTAGTCAGTGTAAATGTGGTATCACTACCGTCACCATTAAAGCGTTGTACTGCTTTAGTGGCTTGATAGCTACCCGGAACTTTTTGACCAATATACGGCATACTTTATTCCTTATGAACTAATAGTATCGACTACGGAAACCCAAACATCTGCACTTGATGCAGTATCACTCTGTACCTTGAGTACGTCATTGTTTTGCATTACAACCTTTGCACCACCATCTAGTACCTGCAAGGCTGAACCTACAGGGATAGGTGCATCTTTAATGATGTAGTAATCGTTAGACCCATCATTAATAAACACATCCATTAGAATCTGTGTTGTTGTAACATTAGCAATATTGATACCAATCAGTGCATCATCGGAGTTAGCTGTACGCATTGTTACTGCGCCTGTACCAACATTCCTTGCAATGTTTCTTTCAAAATCCTGTGCCATTTCATCTCCTAATTAAGATAAGTATAATTATACCATACTTTTACTTGTTTGTCAAGTGCTAAAGTGCAATTGCCATAGCTACTGCAAAGCCAGCAGTTGCACCTGTTGCTGGTAGATTAGTCAACTGCGAACCATCTACTGCTGGTAGTCTTGCAGAACCATCTAGCTGTACTGCATTACTTGCTGATGTACCTGCTGTCAATACTGCAGCAGAGCCTAGACCTAATGTACTACGTTGTGCTGCTGCATCGGCATCATCCAACAAGGCTTTACCTGCGGCAGTTAAGTCATAAGTTCCTGCAGTTCCTGAACCTGTAAACTCAATACCTTTATTTGCTGCAGATGTTAAACCTGCTAGGGCTTGTAACTCTGCATCTAGTCTTGCATTAGCTACTGTACCAGTAAGCTGTGATGCATCAATACTTTTGTTTGTAAGTGTCTGTGTACCAGACAGTGTGGCTACTGTAGCGTCAATAGTAATTTCATCAGCATTAGCAGTAATACCTGTACCACCGATAACATTAAGAGTAACATCACCTGATGTACCACCACCTGTCATACCTGAACCAGCTACTACAGAAGTAATATCGCCTGTAGGTATTGTAGCTACTTGTGTATCTACGTATGCTTTGATTGATTGCTGTGTTGCTAAGTGGCTGGCACTGTTAGAAGACATATCGTCTTCATCTTTAATTGAAGTTCCACTTATTGTACTATTCAGCACAGGACTTGTCAAGGTTTTATTTGTTAAAGTTTGTGACCCTGTTAGTGTAGCTACAGTGCTGTCAATAGCTACAGTCATTGTCTGTGATGAACCTGTAGTATCAATACCTGTACCACCAGTGAATGTCAGTGACTGACTATCTAAGTCTACGTTCTGTGCGCCACCACTGTCACCTGAGAAGTCTAAGTCCTGTGCAGTTACCTGTGCGTCTACGTAAGTCTTAATAGCTTTAGCGGATGCCAGTGTAGTATCTGTACCAGCTACGCTAGACAGGTCAGTATCAAGTACGCCTGACTTGAGGTTGTCTACTTCGATGTTAGATACAGTGTTATTGTCTACATCAATAGTCTTGTTAGTAAGCGTCTGTGACCCTGTAAGAGTTGCTACGGTGCTATCAATAGCAAAAGTAACAGCATTGCCAGAACCAGCAGTATCAATACCTGTGCCACCTGTAAGCGTAAAAGTCTCGCTGTCAAGGTCGATAGATAATGTTCCACCTGAGTCTGCTTGGAAGTCGAGGTCTTGCGCGGTAACTTGGGCATCTACATAAGCCTTAATTGATTGCTGAGTAGCGAGTTTAGTCGCACTGTTAGATGACATATCATCTTCGTCTTTGATACCTGTAACGGTAGCACCGTCACCTGCAATGTTAATGCTAGTATTAGCAACAACTGTTGTACCTGTAATAGCAGCAGCAGATGCGCCACCTATTACTGCACCGTCTACCGTACCACCGTTAATGTCAGCAGTGTCAGCTACAAGTGCGTCAATGTTTGCTGTACCGTCAAGATATAGGTCTTTAAATTCTTTACCTGATGCACCCAAGTCAATGTCATTGTCTGTAGTAGGTTCAATTACACCGTCCTTAATAACAAGCTGTTCAGTGCTTGTACCGCCTACGTCAATAGATACTTCTACTTGATTATTAGCATCGTCTACTACGACTTTGTTCTTTGGAGTAACAACGCCGGGGTCACCAATCAATCCTATGACTGGACCTTCTGCGGCTGTGCCATCATGCTTGTGACCTGTTGTATTTACAAATGCTGCTAGTAATTGGTTGTACTCGTCATTACTGTCGGCTGCATTAATAATGTCACCGTCAGCATAACTGGATTGTCTAGTATAACCTGCCATTAATTATCTCCTTGCATCAGCTTGGAACTCTAGCTGAAATCCTTTAAGTGAATATGGTGCTGATGTGCCTCTATCGTTAACCCGCAGTGCTACAGCAAATCCACTGCCTTCAATCGGTTGTCTTACCAATGGGTTAGATTGTCCACCGTATGTTGCAACGCCGTATGTAGATGTACCATAGATAGCTACCGATGTAGCTGTATCAAATGGGTACGCTGCTGGTCTTGCCACATTTGGTGACTCATAGTCGTATCGTACAAACAAGTCAGCGTTAACTGCCGCTTCTGGTGCATAGTTAATGATAACACGTTCAAAGGTCTTACGTAGTCCTGCATCGCCCATAGTCAAATCAGGAGAACGATACTTGCCTGTTACTACGTTACCGTCAAAGTCATCGCCTTGTTCTTGCCGATACACGTAACCATCAAAGTCTCCGTGTACTACAATAGTGTCACCTGCTACTACAATATTGTCTGTGCTACTTGGCCTGATACCTTTAATATCTGCAAACTCGTAGCTATCACCTTTACGTACACAGATAACACCAGTAGTGGTAGAACGCGGCGTAGCATTGTTACTAAAGAAGATGCGATACTGTGTCTTATCTGGGATAATTACACTGTCAAACTCATCTACGTCAGACAGTCCTTCAAAGCGTTCTTGCACTGCGCGACTGATTGTACCAAGTTCTACGTCACCAATTCTCTCTGTACCAGCAACAGTACGCAGTCCATCTGGACCTAAGAAAATAATATCACCTGCAAATTCTTGGATGGTAAATCCGTTGAGGCAACCAATCTCTCTTGTTACAGGTTGCAGTACAAAGTCAGCTACAGTGTTACCTACCAGCTTAAATATACGTTCTTCACAGAAGATATACAGTGCATCACGAAACGGAAACAATCCTGTAATATCACTATCTACTTTTATAGAACCAGCACCGTTAGCCGTATTAAAATCCGTATCGGTGTATGGTGCAGTAAATACTAACTCTTGTGGAGTAGAAGACATACCAGCAAAGAATAGTGCGTTCTTGAATCCGGTTACAAACTTAGGGTCTGTAGGTGCGCCAGTAGCGTTAATATCTGTTACAGTAGTATTGTCATATTTAGATGCACGATTAGCACCATCAGCCCATACAATAAAATCTGTGCCAGCTAGATTGTATCTAAAGAATGTATAGCGTCCTGCACTTGTTCTACCTGAGTCTATCTCAGTCCAAGAACCGCTACCTGTTGCAGCCTTATGTATCTTACGTCCACGTGCGGCTAGGATACTACCCTTAAAGTATGCCGACATAAGTACAGACTCACTGGCAGATTGGTCTTGCGGAACAATGTTAGAGTTCCACTTGTTATAACCTGAGATACGTCTGTACCCACCAGTAGTGGCAGGTTCAAAGTTTTCTAGTTCAAGTGCCATCCCCGGCTGCATTGCAAAGGTTGATTGGTCGAGAACTAGACCACCTTGACATGCAAACACAAAGGGATTAAGGCCAGATTCATCTGCCATTTAAAACCTCTAAAATCCACCCGCGCCAGCACCATACCTTTGTGAGTAGGGAATATATGTAGACCTAACGTAGTCAGCACGATTGAGAAGAATAGTTTGCATTTGTTTAATACCGTCCTCAAAACGTGCAAAGTTAATTCCATACTGTTGTGCTTCACCACGATACTGATATGCGTATGCAGTAGCACCATCTACAATCACTTGTCTGAACTGCTCTGGTATGGTAGGTACATCACCATGCGCTGACAAAGCTGTAGGTTTTTGGAAGTATTCATATTTTAGTTCATAGGCTTTATCTGGGTATGGATACATGCCATAGTTATTATCTGGTGTGCGAAATACATAGATAGGAACTGCGCCTACATCTGATGTAGTTTCTTGGTCAATATATTTTTGTGTATATTCTTTGTAATCTATAATACGTAAAGTAATTCCTGACACACCTAGAGTATCGTCTTTGCTAATTCTAAATGTATCGTAGTCTACGGACTGTGCATCAGCAGGAATAGTGTAGCGTGTTTGCCCAGCTACTAATGTTTGTGTCTGTGTTGAATGTGTAAAAGGCCAACCAAACTCTCGCTGGTTGACATAGTTGATAGCATCATTGACTGCATTCTTACACTGTACCTGAAAGCCACGGGCAGAACCAAAGTTAGCTGACGTAAGCGCAACTTCATTCATACGTGCAATGACTTCATTAGTAATGTCTAGGTAAGTGTATGCCATTGTGCATCCTTATAATAAAATAAAGGTAAAGGGGCAAGTTGCCCTGCCCCAATACTATGTTATTTAAGCAAAGTCACGTGCTACTTCTTGAGCAGTCAAATCGCCTTCGTCATTGCAATCCATGATGACAGCCCAGATACGGAGTTTACCCGTAGTAACTGCGCCACCTGACAGGGTAACAAGTTTGAGGTCGATGTTGTCATCAGCAACAGCCATCCGTGGAGAATAGGCTGCTGGGTTCTGTGCTACAACACCTGCTGCAGAAGTTCCGTCAAAACCATCAACGAAATCTTCAGCTGCAATCATGCCAAGGTCTACAGTAAGAGTAGAACCGTCAGAGGCAGTATCAACTTCAATACCTGCATTCATCACCATCATGCCTTTTTTAACAGCAATTACTGGAATGACATCGCCAGCGGCAAGTGCGCCACCTTTGTCAGACAGTGCTGTTGCAAAGTCAAATGTGGTCTGAACCATGTATGGATTACGCCCACGCTGCGAGTTGCCACGTGCGGCTTGGAGAGTGTTATCACCTAGTGCCATAATCTATTCTCCTTATACCAAGCAGTATTTGGCGTTAACAAGTGCTTCAGGACGAAGAATCTTGCGGCCATACAGATGCATACCACGGACAATATCAGCGAAGCTGTCCGGGTCGCGGTAAGTCTCAGTCTTGTTGATTTGGTCAGCAGTAGCAACGGCTGATGAATGACCACCAACAATCACACCAAAGTTATTAGCATTGGTTCCACCAGTAGTAGAAGGACCAGTACCAACTTTAGGTAGGTTGTTAGAAACATGGACTTTAAAGCCATGCAGGTTATTCAGAATCAAACCATTCTGCAGACCAGAACCACCAAAGTCTGAATCAAACAGACGTGAGTCTTCGTCTTTCAGCAGTTCAACAAACACTGGGTCAACAACCAACCAACGTCCCTGAGAGTCTACGTTTTGCAGGTCAAGTTGACGTGCCATACGTGCAATCACGGTAAGTGGGTTAGCTACACCAGCAGTTGTAGGAACAGCTTCTGATGCGCGAGGCTTCAGACCGACACAGTTAGCAGCATTACCTGCGTTGAAGTCGGATGCATTCAGCTTCATGCTTGCCAGCAGTTCGTCAGAACCAGCAGTTGTAACTGACTTAGTACCGTTAACTACGTTGTTAACAGTGTCAGGTGTACCACTGATTGCAGACTGCTTAAAGCCTGACAGGTAGCCAAGAACATCTTGGTCAAACTGGTCGGCTAGGCGGTATGCTGCACGGTTGCTTGAGAGAGACTCAAAGTTTACGTGCGAATGTGCTTCTTCAATGTCGTCAACTTTGAATGCAAAGTAGTTTGCTTTGTCAACGGTCAGTGTGAAGTCTTCATCGTCAAGGTCTTGCGGCGTGATTGTAGTACCACGTTCGTATGCCTTAACAGTGATTTCGGGTTCTTTAATGATTTTAACTGAATCACCAAAGTTTGCGATTTCACCAAAGTAGTCGTTATTCGTAATTGCGTCACAAACAGCGGCCTTGCGGAATGCAAGCTGCACCTGTTTGGAGTAAATTACCGGGCTAAAATTACCATTAGGTAAGTTGTTGTAACCCGCTGCTCTTGGGAAAGCCATAATCCATCTCCTATTGTTTTGGATTGTACAGATGCAAACAGTACAATTCTTTGCAGAGGCTGTCTAACGTAGGGTGTATCTTATACAAGGGTTGCAACCAATGTACTCAATAGGCCATGCTAATCAGGTAATCTTTAAGATTTTTGTCGTTTGCGGATTGACAATGTAAACAAGTAGCTAACCCGTTTACATCATACATGACTATAGTTATACTTATAAATAAGTACTTGTCAACTCTTTTTTATCGTGCAGAGCCAGATAAATCATAGATAAACTTACCACTACGGATAGCATCCATGATTTCATCTGCGTGTTTCTCATACTCTTGTGTAGACATTTTGTCTACATCTGACTCTTTAAGGTATGTAGACGCTTCATCGCTTTGCGGCTTGCTTCTTTTATTCTTTGTCGAAACCGCCTCTGCTGCACTCTTATTGCTCTTGCTCTTAGTTTCTTTGCCAATGCCTCTATCTGATTTGTAGAGGTCGATTGCTCTTGCTGCTGAACGTGCGTCATTATCATTCTCGTACAGTGCGTCTTGTACCCACTTAGGTTGTTCTTCTGCCCACTCGTGGAAGTCATCACTGTCACGAATGTCATCAAAGTCTGGATGCATCTGCATTAATGCTGCTTCTGCTTTTTCTTTCGTAGCTGAGTTTTGTAACTCATCAATTGCTTTAAGACGTTCTTCAAGAGCAGTTGATTGCTCACGTGCCTTCTTCATTGCAATTGTTTCAACGATAGCTGCTACATCAGGATAGTCTGAAGCCCATTGTTCAATGTCCTCATCGGACTTAGGCAACTTCATTTCTTTCTTAGTAGCACTTTCCAGTTGACTTTTAAGCGCAGCTAGTTCAGTCTTAAATTCTTCTGCTTGTTTCTGCTGATGTCGGCGTAGGTCAGAGTAACGCTTCTTAAATGTTTTCTCTTCTGCGCTAGTAGGTTCAGCTTCTACTTCCTCTACTTCTTCTTCACCGTCACGTGCCTTCATCAGTTCTTCTAGTTCTTCCTCATCACGCTTTACTCGTTCTTCTTGCGTGTAAGGTTTATTTACAAATGCTGCCTTTGGTGTTGACTGCATTTCTTCTGCCATGATTGTATCGTTCATTGTATTCTCCTTGTTGGGGCCACCGTAGCCACACTGTCGGGCATGGGGAGTGAGTAGCCAACGAATTGTGGATTATTTTTTAGAAGCTAATCCACCACGCTTCATTTTCTTCTTAACTTTAGGTTTTGGTTTAGAAGCTAGGCCACCTTCATTAAAACCTCTACTATAATCTCCTGTGCTTACTGCTTCAGAAACTGCACTTGCTGTATAATCATCTGAGGCTTGTTGAGCAGTAGTATCATTACCACCAGAATCTTGATACTGCCCACTAGCTATTTCAGATTGTTCTCTTGATATTCTTGCGGCAGTAGCGGCAGCATCTTCTTTTGCTTTCATTTCTGCTCTTGCTTTTGCTTGGGCTTGTTTAATGTCAGTTTTTATTTGTGCCTTTTCCACTTGTTCTGCAATAGCATCTTGACGTTGTTGTTCTTTGGTTCTTTTATCTTTATCCCGTCTTTCTTTTTCTTCTTTTATTTTTTGTTCTGTTTCTTTTCTTGCTTGTGCAGATTTTTTCAAATCATCAAACATAGTTTTTACTTCTGGTGAATTTACACCACCATCTGCACCCGCAATAGTATTTTTAAGAGCATTATATTCACTTCCTTTAAGAGTAAATTTACCGTCAGCATTTTGAAAAGTAACTGTAGCACCTGACGGTAGTGCCTTGCCTGTTGCTAATCCAAACACACCCTGAACAGCACCCGCAGGACCCGGTAAACCACCCATATTACCAAAAGATACACCATATTTTTCACCAGCTACACTTAAACGTCCTCCACCCGGACCATATATTTCTTCATCAGTAGGACCATAAGAGTCACGGTCTTCCCCACCTGTCTGTTCTTCACGTACACTGGTAGTTTGCGGTGTTGTAGGTGCTACAGTTGCTTCTTCTACCTTAGTAGCCTCTGGGTCTACAAATGTATAGCCTTCTGGTACAGGGTCTAGTAAGTCACCTGTTGTTTTACTTTTACGTAGTTTAATAATATTACCTGCTTCATTCTTATATTCTACATATTCAAAATCCACGCCGGGAACATTCTCTCCTACAAAGCCTTTAAAGGTAGGAACTTCTGCAGGTTTGTACACAGGAGCAGTAGGCACTGCAGCTTGTATAGGTTGTACATACTGACTTGATGCAGCTTGTTGTGGTACGGCTGCTACGCCCGTTGTTGGTGCATCAGCTTTTTGCATACCACTAATACCATATTGCTGCTGCTCTAATGTGCCGGGAACAAAACCACCAACATTATACTCCAACTCATCTTCCATGTCAAGGTCATTAATGTCAAACGGCAAATCATCTGGCATAGTAGCTTCTTCGCTATTACCCATTTGACCCATCTCTTCCATTTGTTTCAACCCCATCTTAGCTTGCTGTCGCATCTGCATAAGATTGTTAAGACCAATAAAGCGCACTACATCAGCAGGGAATACAAACTCACCTTCACTTAGCTGTGCTGGAATGTCATCACGTACTTCTTCTTGTGTAGAACCGGGTGGCACATCATTGCCGGATACAGGGTCTACTGAACCACCTTCATCTTTGAGTCCACCGTCCTCAAACATTTCCATTTGTTTTTGCATTGGTACTGCTCCACCTTCATTAAAGTGCCGTAGTATAGGGACATACGGCTTTATAGTTTCATACATACTTTTTTCTTCTGGTATGTCTTGTACTCTTTCCATAGGAAACTTTTCGTCTTTCATAGGAATATCTTTGCCTACATCTTGTATAGGTTCATTTTGATTTATGTTTTGTTCAGAAGATAATTCTTTAAAATACTTATCAGTTCTATTTCTACGTTTATCAGAATGTGGTATCCCTGCTTTTTCAAAACGGTCAACAAATGCATCTGCTATATCACGAGGATTTTCGGTAGTATCTAAATATTGTTTAAGTACTTCAAGATCACCTTTTCCAATTTTTAACTTAGATTTCCATCCTACGTCTTTATCACTCTCTGCATATATAGCATCTAATACGTAGTCTATTTGAGATTCGGTACTGTCTTTTTTACCAGAATCTTCTAAGTATTCTTTATACCAAGATTCATTACCTACACCTTTTTGATAATCATCAAATTGAAATAATCCTACACCCCCACCTTTTACTGTTTCAGGATCGCCAGCACGACCAGATACTGTTTGTTTTTGGGTAAAGTCAAAAGAACCACCTGTTTCAACATCTATATTAGCTAACATAGCAGCTATAGCTTCTTTACGTAATCCTCTTTTTTGTAAATGTTCTACAACTTTATTTTTGTTTGCTTTATATACTTTACTACGGTCCTCTTTAAACCTTTCAAAAGCATCAGGGGATTTTGACTTAGGTAATTCCATTTATCTCATCTCTTAGTTGTTTTAGCCTACGTAATACAGTTATTGCACCTTGTTGTCTATGCAGTGCAACAGTATCCGTTGATTGTTCCATTACCTTGTGATGCTGTTCTATTGCATCATCTAAGTAATTATTGAATGCCTCCCATTGGTGGTTGTTGCCCACCAGCGGCTTGAGGCTGCTGAGTATTTGCTTCTTGTCCATTTGCACTAAATCCTTGTTCACCCGGTACAGGAACTTGTCCTGTGCCTATATTACCACCACCTGCGCCAGTTGGGTCCATTGGACTACCAGTAGCCATACCTTGTTCTGGTTGTGCAGGTGCTTGGAAGCCTTTCATAATCTCTGCTTGCAGAGCAGCTTCATCCATATTGTTGGTTACTTTGTCGGGGTCTAAGTCAAGTGATGTTGCAATCTCACGGATTACATATTGGAACTTAGCAAAAGGTGCAAGTGCTGGGCTACTTGCTACTTGTAAGAACTGCATCAAACGCTGGCTACGTACTTCGTTAGCCATAAGACTTTCAGTTCCACGTGCCTTAACTTCTAAGTCGCCTTTAATTTCAGGGTCAAAGTCAAACTGCATGTTAAAGCGGAAGAAACCTTCACCTAGTGGGCGTAGTAGA
>Ga0208428_1000040_pt1 | contig 60217 bp, 85 predicted proteins | sample DEB08_DNA_11_FD_184535 | JGI IMG/M metagenome (GOLD analysis project Ga0208428, IMG submission 184535) | Aqueous microbial communities from the Delaware River and Bay under freshwater to marine salinity gradient to study organic matter... | ecosystem: Environmental > Aquatic > Marine > Coastal ... | reverse complement strand
CGATGGCAATCCACTATCTGAAGGACTCATGGCACCTGACGCACCCTGATGATCCTGAGTATGATGACGAGCCTAGACAGAAAACTGCGACATACTGGAATGTATGATTTGGGAAAACGGAAAAAGTATGCTATAATAATAACATGGTTAATTTAGAAAAAAAAGTAAACGAGCTAGATAATAAGTTAAATGCTCTTATCTCTGCTCTTCAAAAAAATAAAAAGCCGGAAGTAAAACTTTTTCCATCGGCCTATATCAAAGATGATCTGGGTTATGAGTTTTATGACGATCTAACTGGGTTTATGCGATGGTACTTTGAGGAGTGTCCAAATAAGTTTCAAGTTCCTTTTGATAATCCACTTTTATTTATTGAAGGCCATACTGCTTGTACTTTATTTAGACATGGACCGTATCAGGTAGAACTTGTTTATATGCAACCTGATACAGTAACTTACGATCACAATCATCCTGATGTAGATAGTTATGTTGTCTACCTTTATGGAACAAATTTTAGGTTTAAAGGAAAAGAAGTTCTTAGTAAACAAGAAGGACACTATGTAGAAAAAAATGGAAAAGCTTCTGCATATATGAGAAAGATAAGACTAAAGCCAAATACGGTACATGGCGCAGAGTCTGGTCCTAATGGAGCATGTTTCTTCTCTGTTCAAAAATGGTTAAGTGGTAAGGCTGGAGAGTCTATTGCTAATAGTTGGAACGGTGAGGAGTTAGGAGAAGAACACGCAAAAGGTATTAAGTAGTGATTGAATTAGAAAAAATAATATATACTTTAAGTTTATCAGAGGTACATAGAAGCTGGACCGTCAAAGATATAGTACATAGAATTTTACCGCCGCTACAACTTAAACAATATATTTTTATTTCAAATGAAAAGGTTCCACTATTCTATGCCTCATGGGCTTTTATGAATCAGGAAGCATCAGACGCAAGAGAGTTTTCAAAAAGAAACATTCATGCAAGTGATTGGAATAGTGGACATGTACCATGGATTATGGATATTGTCTGTCCCATGGGTGGAACCGCAGAGGGAATCAAAGAGCTAAAGAAAGTTCCTAGACATCTAGGTGTCAAAGGAAAAATAAAATTCTTTAGAACTAAAAAGGGGAAGAAAGAGTTACATCATGTTACATGGCTATAAAAAATCCAGATACAATATTTATGATAACTTAGAGTTTCTAGGTGTGAACCCCTACGAACAGAAACATTTTTGTTTTGGTGAGGGTGATGGCGACGCTGATGGTGATGCTGGTGGCGACTACGATTTTTCTCTTTCAAATCCTGATATGGTATCGTCAATGGCAGCAGCAGAAGCGGCCTCTCAAGCGCAGGCAAACGCACTAAGTCAAGCAGAAGTAGACGCAGCAAATGCGATGGCTTTGTCTGATCCTACTCTAGATGTAGCCTTTAGTCTTGATCCCAGTATGGTTGATCCCTCTGTTATGAACGAGTTGTCAGCAAACTATTTTGGTATGCTTGCTGATGTTGCCGCAGTTGACCCCGGCCTTGCTCAAAACTTACTAGATGCAAGAAGTATAAATACTGCTAAATATGGTATTTATAATCCAGAGGAAATGAACAAATTAGAGGAGCTAGGTCTTAGAACTTTTGGTCTAGGCTATAGAGGTCCATATGAAGCACGGTTTGCTCAACCACAAACTAGACAAACATATGATCCTAACAATGTAACCTTTGCTTCTCCCGATCTAGCAACGACAGCAAAATATCAGTTTACAGAATTTGCTTTACAAAATCCTAATCTTACAACAGTAGAAGCTTTAACTCAATATAATGCTATATCGCCTGTAGACTCAAAAGTTTCAGTGCAAGATGTTCAAAATATGGGTTATGATTTGAATGCTCCTGTTGGACCGCAAGCATCTTTTAATGAGGCTGAAAGAGATAGAGGACTTGCACAGGGTCTTGGCCTTGTAGCGCAAACAATAGCTACTGGGAGTCCTCTGGGTGCATTAACCGATATTGCATTGTCAGGAACAGGTAAGGGTGTCATGGGTCACATGGCAGATATGTTTGAAGAAGCAACAGGCGTTGATCTTCCAGAGGCACCTGATATTGGTATTCCCTCTTATGAGGAGATGGCCGTTGGTCTTGTTGGTCCTGAAGAAGATACTATGGACCTCTCTTCTTTTGGTATAACCAGTGAACCAGAAGCGTTTAGTCTTGAAGATACTTTTGGTATTCAGTCTTTTGATTTAGACTTCTCTCCCCCTACAAATGAACAGGTAGGCTATGTTGAATATGAAGACCCTACTGATTATAGCAGACGTTATAGACAGCCCAGACCAACCCCTCAACCACAGCCTCTAGAAGTTGCTGCTGCTGTAGAAGAAACTCCGGCTATTCCTTTTAACTTAGGACGTGCAACTACACCGCCATCAAGGGTAAGTCGTATTGCAAATATTTATGGCATTGATGAAGATGCTGCTAAAAGAATGTTAGGAATCGTATAATGGCAACAGAACGTAATCCTTTTGATCGTATACCTGAAGAAGAAACAAACGTAGTTCCTCTTGCTCCTGAAGTTGAGGACATTGATGCTACTTTTGAAATTGACGACGACGGTGGTGTTATTGTAGACTTTTCTGAAAATGTAGCGATGGAAGCCTCTGAAGATATTGCTGAATGGTATGGCAATATGGCAGAGGATATGAACGAAGATGATCTAGATGATATTGCCAACGACGTAATAGAAAACTTTGAAGCAGATAAAGATTCTCGTGCTGAGTGGGAGTCTATGTTTGAGCGTGGCTTTGATCTGCTAGGACTAAAGCTTGAACAGGGATCAGAACCCTTTGAGGGTGCTTGCACCGCTGTACACCCTCTGCTGATTGAGTCGGCAGTTAAGTTTCAGTCTAAAGCTTCGGGCGAACTATTCCCTGCCAACGGACCAGTTAAAGCTCAGTTAATGGGTAAGTCCACACCAGAAAAAGAACTACAGGCTAATCGTGTTCAGAACTTCATGAACTATCAGCTTACTGAACAGATGCCTGAGTACTTCGATGAGTTTGAAAGAATGCTGTTCCATCTGCCGTTAATTGGTTCTGCATTTAAAAAGCTGTACTATGATGCTACCGTGAAGCGTCCTAAGTCAGAGTTTATTCCTATTGATCAGTTCTACGTGTCATACTATGCAACTGATCTTTCCAATGCAGATCGTTATACGCATGTTATCTATCGCAGCCCCGTAGAAATGCAGCGGGATATGAGGGCTGGAGTATATGGAGATGTTGAGCTTGGAACTCCGTCTTCTTATCCCAGCACTTCCTTTAGCGAAAAGATGGATACGATTATTGGTTTGTCTCCCACGTCAGATCATGATCCTCAGTATGTTCTGCTGGAACAGCACTGCTATCTTAATATTGAAGATGAAGACGAAGCCTGTCCCTATATCGTGACTGTTGAACAGCAGTCTAGGCAGGTTCTAAGTATCCGTAGAAACTATAAGCAAGATGACCCGAACAAAGAAAAAGTAAATCACTTTGTGCATTATAGATTTGTTCCCGGCTTTGGTTTTTACGGCCTAGGTCTTATTCACTTCCTTGGCAATCTAACAATGAGTGCAACGGCAGCTATGCGTTCCCTCATAGATGCTGGACAGTTTGCCAATTTGCCGGGAGGGTTTAAGGCTAAGGGAGTCAGGATGGTTGGCGACAATGATCCTATCGCTCCCGGCGAGTTCAAGGAGGTTGAGGCAACTGGTGTAGATTTATCAAAGGCTATTATTCCCCTTCCCTACAAAGAGCCTTCCTCTACTCTATTCCAGATGCTGAACTTCGTAGCTACTGCTGGTCAGAAGTTTGCGGACAGCACGGAGCAAGTTATCTCTGACGCTGCCTCCTATGGACCCGTTGGCACCACTATGGCTTTGCTTGAAGCAAGTAGTAAATTCTTCACAGCAATTCATAAAAGGATGCACAAGTCTCAGAAAGACGAGTTCCGTATTCTAGCTCGTATTGACTATGACTATCTTCCAGACGAATATCCTTATGATGTTCCCTATGAAGACCGTAGCATTTTCAAATCAGACTTTGACGGTCGCATAGATATTATTCCAGTATCTGATCCAAACATTCCTAGCAACGCACATCGCATGATGATGGCAAACATGGCGCTACAGATGGCGCAGCAGTCGCCACCCGGAATGTTTAATCTAGAAGAACTAAATAGAACTATTCTCAATGCGGCTAATATGCCTAACATTGAAAAGATACTTCCGCCTAAGATTGAACCGCAACCGCTTGATCCAGTATCTGATATTATGGCTGTAACGAAAGGTATTCCGATTGCAGCATTTCCCGGTCAGAACCATGATGCACATATTCAGGTAAAGATGGCTTATCTTCAAGACCCAGTGAACGGTGCTAATCCTATCATGCAGCGGATTTCTCCAATACTTCAGGCAAACATTCAAGAACACTCTGTAATGAAATACCAAGAACAAATGGTTGGTATTTCTGAAGAGCTTATGAAAGAAACGCCTGATCAGGCTAATAATCCTGCGGTAGTTGAGATGGCTATGGCGCAAGCAGCGCAACAGGTAATGAACGCCAATAAAGCCATGGGTCAGGCGCAGTCACCTGAACAACAGCTTGTTGCTCTGGAACAGGCAAAGGTTGAACTGGAGAAACAGAAGCTTCAGTCTGAGACTGCAACTGACGCAGCAGAGCTTGAGATTAAAAACAAAGAGCTTGAGATCAAAGAAACTGCACAGATTATTGAAATGCTCAAAGCATCTGCAACAGCTAACTCAAGAGAAACTCAATCTCAGCTTAATCGTGAATCTAAAGAGGCGATGAAAGAAGCTGAACTAGCTACACGAAAAGAAATTGAAGAGGCAAAAATTGCCGCTGATATGTTAAAGAAACAAATGGAAGACGATAAAGAAATGGATATGGCTGCGTTACAAAATCTTACGCAGCTTGCTAATGAACAAATGAAGGAGATAAACGATGATGACGAAAGGTAAAGGTTATCCTGAACATGTAAAGGATACCGACAAAAGCTTTGGCGACCCTTATGCACAGGACATCACGGGTGGCCGTAATATTCGCTCTGCACTGAACAAATGGGATGACTACTCTTGGAAGTCTTCCGACAAAGGTGAAAAGAAGTAGTGCCTGACATTTGGGACGAAGTAGTAAGCGAGTACAATAAAGAGATTAACAATCTGAGGATAGCATTGGGTAATGGCTCTGCGGAGGACTATCCTCACTATCGTCAGATTGTTGGTTCTATCTCCAGCCTAGAGTGGGCCAGAGATAATTTAACTGATATAGTAAAGAAACGTATTTATATGGAGGACGACGAGTAGTAATGCAGCAAGTAGGTTTAGGTGGCGCAATGAAAAATGATTTGTGGATAACTGAGGACGACGCACCCGATCCCAGCCCACTCCCCACTCTACCGGGATTTCACGTTCTAGTGCGACCCGTTTCAGTAAAGAGTGTAACTAAAGGTGGTATCTTTCTACCGGATTCAACCAAAGACGATATGGCATATCTCACGACTGTCGCACAGGTTCTAGCGTTAGGAGACTTGGCATATATGGATAAAGAGAAGTTTCCCGGCGGGGCTTGGTGTAATGTAGGCGACTATGTATGCTATGGCAAACACGCAGGAACTAAACTATTTTACAAGGGTGTACGTCTAATACTCTTGTTTGATGATCAGATTATTATGAAAGTAGAAGACCCTAAAGACCTTGACCCCACATTTAATTTAGGAAAAGGTTCTAACTGATTTGGGAAATTAAGACTTTTGTGATATAATAATATAAACGTAATCGTTTGTGTCGTTAACAACGGAGAGTAAAATGAGTAACGAAAATGATGGATGGGAAACCATTGAGGTTTCAGAAGATAGTAAAGAAGTTGAATTTGAAATTGAAGAAGAAGAACAACCAGTACAGGCAAAAGAAGAGGTTGTTCAAGAACAGCCGGAACAAAAAGTTGAGCCTGAACAGCCGAAAGAACTAGAAGGTATTGAAACTAAAGGCGCTGAAAAAAGAATTAGGCAACTGATTCGACAGCGCAAAGAACGTGAAGAAAAGATTGATGAGCTTATTCGACAGAATGAAGAGCTTAAACAAAACCTAAATAAAAAAGAAGAAGAAGTAAATAATATTGCTTCTCGTAGCGTTGGATCAAGTGAGAAGCAGCTAACTCAAAATATTGAACTGGCACGTCAAGCTTATCTTCAGGCATTTGACGAAGGAGATAAAGAAAAGGTTTTGGCAGCGCAGGAAATTCTAAATGCTGCTCAAGCTGATCTTAAAACCGTTCAAAACTATAAAGCTAATATTGCAAAGCGAATGGAAGAAGCTTCAAAAGAAGTAGAAAAGGAACCAGAGCTTGTATCGCAGACTCAGGCTTATGATCCAAAAGCAAATGAATGGGCGCAGCGAAATGATTGGTTTGGACAAGATACAGTTAAAACCGCAGCCGCTCTTGCAATAGATGCTGAACTGAAGGGAGAAGGATATGATCCCAGTGATGACGAATTTTATGAAGAAATTGACAAGCGCCTTGAAATGGCCTTTGGTCAAACTTCAAACCGTGTGCAGGAAACTGAGAGACAAAGTAACTCAGGCACGTCACAACCTGCTCAAGTGGTTTCGGGGGCTTCACGCTCGTCTCCGAACTCTAATAAAAAAGTAAAGCTTTCCAAAGAAGACGTAAGGCTTGCTAATAAATGGGGCATCCCACTTGAACAGTATGCCGCCGAGAAGCTGAAGGTAACTTCGGCTGATGGTGAATATACTAACATAAACATGTAGGCGTGGAGGAAAGAATATGACACGAAATGAATCACGTACTGAGAGTATGCGGGAACAGAATACTAGAGAAGAAGAGTGGACTTTTGAAGAGCCGAATGCTCTGGACATTCCAGAAAGTGTGAAAGCACGTTTTGATAATGAGGGCATGGCGCTACGTTGGATACGAATCTCCCTTCAGGGTCAGGATGACATCACGAATGTTGGCAAAAAGCTGCAAGCAGGATGGGTGTTTGTAACTCCAGATGAAGTTCCCGAAATGTCTCTTACATCCTTCGTGAGGGATGAAGGCAGGTATCAAGGCTCTGTGTGTCGAGGTGATGTAGCCTTGGTTAAAATGCCAGCCGGAAAAGTGAATGCTCGTAGGAAATTCTATGAAGGTAAATCAAACGATCAGATGGAAGCTGTCAACTCTCAGTTGATGAAAAACTCTGATTCACGTTTTCCTATTTCCAACACGAGTCGTTCTGTTACAACCAAGGGAAGGCAACCGTCCTTTCAGGACTAGCCTCCCATAATTAAGGAGATGAAACATGTCTACTACTAAAGCATTTCGTGGTTTCATTCCTGCTCGTAAAAAAGGTGGCGGCTACAACAACGAAGCCGTGACCGACATGATTACTCTGACCTCTTCGGGTCAGGCTCAGACGCCCTCCAATAGCATCTTTACCGGCGATCCGGTGGTGCTTCCCGGTGCGAACTTTGCGACGATTTCTCCGTATATCGCTGCGACGCTCAAGCCGTCTGGAGTGTTCATGGGTTGTCAGTATGTTGAAAATGGCGAGCAGAAGTTCTCTCGGTATTGGCCGGGCGGAACGAGTGCCACGGATATTAAATTCTTTGTGATCACTGATCCCGATCAGACGTATTACATTCAGGCTTCTCTGTCGCTTTCGGCGGCTGAGTTGGCTATTGTCAAAAACTACAACGTAACCGTTAGCTCCACTGCCTCTTCGGGCAGCACGACTACGGGTCAGTCGAGCTACTATCTGGACGGTGCGTCCGGCACGGAAGCTGCTGCTGCCGTTCGTGTGATTGGTAAAGCTCAGTTCCCTGATGAAAAGGACTCTGATGCTTATCCGATTGTGGAAGTATGGCTCAACCATCACCGTGACCGTTTTGTAACGGCTACGGCGTCAACGGCTTAATAGGGAGGATTTATCATGGCTATTAATAGAGCTAGTATTGCTAAAGAACTCCTTCCCGGTCTTAACGCCGTTTTTGGGATGGAGTATGGAGAGGTCAATAACGAACATGAGGCTCTCTATGAGATTGAAAATTCTGACCGTGCCTTTGAAGAAGAAGTTCTCTTCACGGGCTTCGGCACCGCCCCTACTAAGGGAGAGGGTGCATCGGTTTCTTATGATGACGCACAGGAAAGCTACACGGCTCGCTACACGGCGGAAACCGTTGCGCTTGCTTTTGCTGTCACCGAAGAAGCGATGGAAGACAATCTTTATGACACGTTCGCTAAACTTCGTGCAAGGGGTCTTGCCCGTGCAATGGCGAACACCAAGCAGGTGAAGGCTGCTAACATCTACAATAATGGTTTCACTGATACCATTGGTGATGGCGCTCCGTTCTTCTCTGCGGCTCATCCGACGATTTCTGATGGTCTTCAGTCTAACCTTCTTGGTGCGGCTGACCTGTCGGAAGCTACGCTTGAAACTGCGCTTACCGCCATTCAGAAGATCAAAGATGATCGTGGTATTCTGGTTGGTGCTAGTGCGATTTCTCTGCATATCCCGGTTGATTACTGGGCGGTTGCGGATCGTGTTCTTTCGTCGCCGGGCAACACTCAGGCGAGTGCTGGCGGTGCGAACCCGAATACGAACGCCATCAATGCGACCCGTCACATGGGCATGGTTCCTGAAGGCTTCTTCATTAACCGTCGCTTCACTGACACGGACGCATGGTTTGTTAAGACGGACGTTCCGAACGGCACGAAGATGTTTGTGCGGTCGCCGCTTCAGACCAAGATGGAACCGGACTTCGACACCGGCAACCTTCGATTCAAGGCTCGTGAGCGTTATAGCTTCGGCGTCTCGGATTGGCGTGGCTGGTTTGGTAGCGCTGGTTAATCAGCAAATGAGGGAGGGTGGCTTCGGCCACTCTCTCTTCATTCTTAAAGGAGATACATATGGCTTCAAATATTAAAGTTGCGATAGCCACAGGTGACTCAGTTCTTAAATATGTAGAAGACGATACGACTGTTGGCAGTAATGGAACTGCTGATAGTAATATTCCTAGCGTCTCTCGGATTGTTGCGGTACATGCTGTGGCAACTCTTGGCGGCTCTTTTGCTATTAAAGGTCAGAGGCAGATTACAAATAAGACAGCAGAAGGTACTGCAATTAAGTTTCAGGTGGTAGCCAGCGAATCTACTGATATTTATATGGGTGACTTGGGAGTTGCCGTCTATGGTGTGGTTAGCGTTTCAGCGCCCACTGATGGTTCCGTTCTTACCGTAATGCTTAATTAATTATGCCTAATTATGCTTATCTAAAGACAGACCTGATTAATACAACGGAGAATGACTCTACGGAGTTTTCTACGCAGGTATCTGCTTTTGTAAAGAAAACAGAGTTTCGATTGGTGAAAGACTTGGACGATGTAGGTCTGAGCGAATATGCCAATGTATCGGTATCGGCTGGAAATGCTGGTGCCGTTTCTTTGAATGATCGTACTCTTATTATCCGTAATGTTAACTTTGTAGTTAGCAGCGGTACAAGTACGACTAATCTTCTTCAAAGAACAAATGAATATGTAAATGACTACTGGCCGGTGAGCGCCTCTACTGGAACGCCTCGGTATTATAGTCGCAGAACTAATTCTTCTATTCGTATAGTGCCTACACCAGTGTCGGTTCTTACAGTAGAAGTTGAATCACAATCACAGCCGCTTGCCCTTGCTTCTGCTACGGGAACTAGCGTGACAACTACAAACTACTTTAGCGAATATTGTTATGATGCTCTCTTTGCTGGCTGCATGGTAGAGGCAACCATGTATATGAAAGATTGGAATACCCTTCCTGTTTGGCAGCAGCAGTATCAGACCGCAATAGATCAACTTAGAAATCAAGCACGTCGCAGCAGACAGGATGATATGGCAGTTGCTGGCTCTCCTGCTGGTGGACCTAACACAATTATACAAGGAGCAAGTTAATGGCTGGAAGAAAAATCGCATCTACTGTTGGTAAACAAATAGGTAAAATTATTAGTCCAGAAGATGCAGCTAAAAGACTAAAAGGACGCAAGAGAAAACTTCAAACTGGTCCTAAAACTGACCCAAAAAAACTTGAAGATATGCAGGCTGCTGGGAAAAGAGCTAAAAAGGCTGCGCCAAAAAGTAATGGCAAACCCAAAAGAAATTATAATATGGATGCTAAACAGTTTGAACCTAATAAGCCGCAGGCTGCTGGTATGGTTAAGAGAGAGTCTTCTCTTAAAAGTAAAAAGGCAAAACTAGCTGAAGAATATGATGGGCTAACCGCAGGTGCTAAAAGAGCCGAACGACTAAAAGGTAATAAAAGTAAGTTTTACTCTGTCTTTAAAGATAGGGGAATGACCCCAATGAAGAGTGGTGGCTACATGAAAAAGAAAATGGCTGGTGGTGGCGCACTAAAACCTGTAGACAAAGCTAAAAATCCGGGCGTTGCTGAACTTCCTAAGCCTGTTCGTAATAGAATGGGATTTGCTAAAAAAGGAAAGAAAGTTAGCGAAAGCATGATGGAAGATTATACTTCTGTTCCGAAAGAACTTTCTGCACAAGCTCAGGCTAAAAAGAAAAAGAAAATGGGTGGTGGTAAAGTTTACAAACGCAAACATAGCGGTAAGGTTATTAAAAATAATATGAGCGGACAAGACCTTGTAAACGCTTGTTATGACTAATCGCTCTAGCATACGAAAACAAGTCACTCGCCCCGGTAAAGTAAAGAAAGTAATGGGCGAATACAAACGGGGTAAACTTAAAAGTAGCTCTGGCAGAAAAGTTACAAATAGGAAACAGGCTGTAGCCATTGCACTTAGCGAGGCACGGCGTAAGAAACGCAAAAGGAGAAAGTAAATGTCTGACTCACCGCAAATGCGAACGACGTTGATTAATCGTCCTCATGATCTTAATAAAATTGTGGGCCGTCCTACTGGACAGGGCTATGGTGCTGCACGTAAAGGGCCGCAGGTAATGGGACCGCCTCAAGATGTTGTAGTTGACGAAGACTACAACGAGGGCAAAGCCTTTAAAGTAGAGGGTTAAATTATGTCATCAAGAAAAGTAGCAACTGAGGTTACAAAGCGTGTTGGCCGTCAGCGCAGGCCTCGTGGTGCCAAAGCCGCAACTCCTGCTCAAAGGGCTGGTGCTAAACAGGCTGGCATGTCTCTTAGGGAGTTTAAAAAACTTCCTGAAGAAAAGCAGAAGAGGTTTATCAAAGAAGCTAAAGAAGCAGAGACGCCTAAAGAGAAAAAACAGCCTAGAGTGAAACGAACTCCTGCTGAAAATAAAGAGCTTGCAAAGTTAAGGCGTGAACAGCAGAGAGAGATGCGAGAAGGATCGTCAGATATTCTTCCTAAGCGTCGTGCCACTGGACCTAAAGGACAGGAAGTAGAACAAGGTCCGCTTCTTTCAAAAGTTCCCACCCCACGTAAAGAAGAAATGTCTCCTGCCGCACGTCGCCGTCTTGGTAAGTCTGGTATGCTTAAACGTGGTGAGTATGCTCCTCCTCGTGAAATGGTTGAGGAAGCAATGGGCGCAAGGCGTGGTTCTGAAATGATGCCTACGGGTAAAGAGCTTGATGATCTTATTGCCTCTGGTTTTGAAATTAAGAAGTATGGTGGCAAGGTAAAACGTCGCATGGGTGGTAAGGTACGAGGCTACGGTAAAGCTCTGCGTGGTTACTAAGGAGTTTCTTGAGAGGTACAATAAGTCTGTAGAAGAAGGATACGATGACTATAGTCTTATTGACTTCTCAGGAACTAAACCAGATAAGAATGACTACGAAGACTTTCAAGAGTATATCAACGATCTATGTGAATATATAGGAAACAAATTTAGGTATACATATGGCAGTAAAGCGAAAAAGAAAGCCTAGCAACATGAAAGGCATTACCATTGGTCGGGGCATGAAGCGTCCTACCAAAGCTGGTGCTGGTATGACTAAGAAGGGTGTTGCTAAGTATCGTAGACAGAACCCCGGCTCTAAACTACAAACTGCTGTTACTGAGAAAAGCCCGTCTAAGAAAAGGGCCGCAAGACGTAAATCATATTGCGCTAGGTCTGCTGGACAAATGAAGAAGTTTCCGAAGGCTGCTAAGAATCCGAATAGCCGTCTAAGGCAAGCTCGTAAGCGGTGGAGATGTTAATGAAAAAATCTGTAGATGCTCCGAAAGGATATCACTGGATGAAGTCTGGTAAAAGCTTTAAGCTTATGAAGAATCCTAGAGGTGGCTATGTGCCGCATAAGGGTGCTTCCAAGAAAGCCAGCTTTGAAGTTCAGAAGATACACAAGAAATGATTAAGCGTAAGAAAGGTGGCACAGCTACTAAGCGTGACCCAAAGAAGTGGGCAGCGGCAAAGGCCAAAGCAAAACGTAAGATGGGTGGTAAACACTCTGCCAGAGCTATGCAGCTTGCTGTTAAGTATTACAAGGATGCCGGTGGAACTTATAAAGGTAAGAAGAAGTCTACCAATAAACTGTCGAAATGGAGCAAGCAGAAATGGCGCACGAAATCAGGCAAACCCTCTGGCAAAACCGGAGAGCGTTACCTACCGGAGAAAGCAATCAAAGCTTTGTCGGCAAAGGAATATGCAGCGACCACCAAAGCAAAGAGAAAAGGGACTGCTGCCGGAAAGCAGTTCGTGAAGCAGCCCAAAAAGATAGCACGCAAAACTAAAAAATATAGAGTGTAAGTTGAAAAAGTTTTTAAATAAATTTTCAGAAGCATGGATACAAGCTTTTATATCTTGTTGTACTATGATGGTACAAGGTAACTTTTTATCTTTATCTTTAAATCATGCTTTTGTTGCTTCTAAAACAGCTACAATAACAGGAATAGCAACAGGTTTATTCTTAGTAAAGCTTAATAAAAATATGTCTCCTTTTATAGTAGCATGGATAGTTGGTTTATTTACATCAATAAGTGATTATATTGTACATCCAACACACTTTGGTGACTTTTTTTATGAAGCATTAGCTACAGGTATTATGGCAGGATTTCTTGCTTATGCTTATGAAAGGTATAGAACATAATGGTTACAATTCCCTCCATAACTGCTAGAGGCATTCACGAGCCTTTCTATCTTCAGGTAGCTAGGGGTCAAATTCTAGAACATGAAACAGTTTTTAAGTTTGGCTTTAATCCAGACGTAAACGGTACAGAAGAAACTATCTGGGATGTAGGTGGTATTTATGCCTATCCTAGTTCTGCCGTTGCTATGACTGTAACAACAGATGCCGGTACACCAGCAAACGATAATGGTGTAAAGGTAATAGTCTTTGGTTTGGATGAAGATTACAACGAAGTTAATCAGGAAGTAACTCTTGCTGGTGCTGGTACAGCTACAACTACACAGACATTTCTTCGTGTCTTTCGTGCCTATGTCAGCGGATCACAAGCACCTACTGGCAACCTGAACATTACCAACGGTGGGACGACATATGCTCGTATTACTCTTGGTGAGAATCAGACACTGATGGCTCTGTGGACTGTTCCTGCTGGGTACACAGGATTTTTAGATCATGTCAACATTGCTACTGGTACGACTAACTCTAACCAGTACGTTACTGCTCAAATTGTGCAACGTACACAGGGCGGTGTGTTTCGAGTTATGATGAAACAGACCCTTGGTTCAGGCGGTGTTGCAGATTTTCTTCTACGTTATCCGATTTCAGTATCTGAAAAAACAGACTTAGAAGTACGGGCAGAATCTTCTGGCTCTAATAACTTAATTTCTGCAAACTTTTCTATGGTGTATATTAAAAATCCTTATGAGGTTAGTTAATGGCAGTTTCAGGTACATATGACTTTAACCTTGATATAGACGAGGTTATACAAGAAGCCACAGAAATGATTGGGGGTGAAGATACTCTTGGTCATGAACCTGCTTCTGCACGTCGTTCTATTAATCTTATGCTTAAAGATTGGCAGAACAGGGGTGTCCTTCTATGGAGTACTTCTGTTTCCAGCGTAACTGTAGCAGCAAGTGTTACAGCATACTCGCTTGCGTCTTCTACTGTAGATGCTTTGGAAGTTGTTCTTAATAGGGATGATACTGATATACAGCTTGAGCGTATAACTCCTGAAGAATATCTTCTTATTCCTAACAAAACTCAGACAGGTCGTCCTACTCAGTATTCTATTCGCAGAGGACGGGACAATCCCACTCTATCTGTGTGGCCTATTCCTGAAAATTCTACAGACGTTTTGAAGATGGAGATTATATCTGAACTTCAAGATGTAAACAAATCTGCCATACAAAATGCAGACTTGCCGAAAAGATTTTTGCCGTGCCTAACCTGCGGTCTTGCTTATTACATGGCAATGAAACGTCCTCTTGTTCCTGAAAATAGGATCATGATGTTGAAGGCAAACTATGAAGAACTTCTTATGAGAGCTATGGAGGAAGATCGTGAAAGGGCTTCTATGTATCTTCGTCCCAGACTAAGGTATATCTAGTGGCTAGTAATAAAAATGCACTAGCTATGTGCGACACCTGTGGATTTGTATATCCGCATCGCACTATGAGAATGAATAGCTATGGGATGCTGGTATGCCCAGAGGACTTTGAAGGAGCGTTTGATCTGAAAAACCACCCTCAAAATCAAGTACCTGATGTAAGAGATAATCCAGCTATTCTCAATCCTCGTCCAGATACGGGCGGTAGAAATATTACATGGAGCGAGGCTTCAAGTACTTGGGGATCAACAGATAAATATTGGAATCTAATATGAGTGATTTAACCGGACAGCTAATATCAAATACATATAAGCAGGTAATACTTGTTAGTTCTTCTACCAGTAATACTGGCGTTAATACTTCACTCAAAGCTGTGCAGACGGGTGATGGAACGAACACTGCACTGAAGGTAGCAACCAATGCTGTTCAGATTACTGGAGCCTTGGGAGTTACTGGCAATGTATCATTAGATGCAAATCTTCATGTAGATGATAAAGTTTGTGCAAGTGCCTTCTATGGAGATGGTTCAAATCTTTCTGGTGTAACCGCCTCTGTTGGTGGTAATATTTCTGTTAGCAATGCTACGGTAGGTGGTAATCTTTATGTAGGTGGTACTGCCACAGTAGCTGGTGCTACACATCTACAAAGTACCGTATCAGTTGGAGGGGCTGCACAGTTTGGTTCTACGGTAACTGTATCAGGTGCTGCACAGCTTCAGAGTACGGTAACGGCTGTAGGTGCTGCAACATTTAAGTCTACAGTTACAGTAGAGAATGCAGCGATACTAAAAAATAATGTATCAGTTGGCGGTACGTTTGCAGCGGCTGGTGCAGCTACCTTTACTTCAAAGACGGAGTTTGATAATGATGTTTCAGTTAGTGGACGTTTGGATGTTGCTTCTTCTGTTTGCGTAGGTGGTATTGCAAAGTTTGCGAGCGATGTGTCTGTAAGCGGTAATCTAAATGTAGTTAATAATGTAACTGCTGCGTTTTTCTATGGCGATGGTTCTAATCTTACAAATGTGGAAGCTGAACTTGGTGTTGCCACAAACATCTCTGTATCAGGATTTATACATGCTGGTGGTAGTGTATCAGTTAGTGGGCCTTTCAATGTTGTAGGTGCGGCCACCTTTAAAAGCAATGTTTCTGTAAGCGGCAATTCAAACTTTACAGGAACCGTTACAGTTGGCGGTGCGGTGAGTCTTGCTTCTAGTCTTAGTGTAGGTGGCGCAGCTAACTTTGCAAATACAGTTACAGTAGCAGGAGCGGTATCGCTGGCTTCTACGCTATCTGTTGGAGGTGCAGCAAATTTTGCAAGCACAGTAACTATAGCTGGTGCTAATATTCAAGCAACTAATGCAAGAGTTTGTGCAAGCGCTTACTATGGAGATGGATCAAACCTTACCGGGATCAGCACAACGGTAGAGGGTAACATATCTGTAACTGATCTTGTAGTTGGTGGGACAGCTAACTTTGGAAGTACTGTAACAGTTGCTGGTGCAGTTAGTCTTGCATCAACTTTGAGTGTTGGTGGTGCCGCTAACTTTGCAAGTACAGTAACTATTGCTGGCACAAATCTACAAGCAACTAATGCACAGGTATGTGCTAGTGCTTATTATGGAGATGGTTCTAATCTTACAAATATTAGCGGTGCCGCTATATCTGGAAACATTTCCGTTAACAATGCAACAGTTGGTGGAAATCTACATGTAGGTGGAACAGTAACTGCCGTTGGCGCTGCTACATTTAAAGATGACGTTTCTGTTAGTGGGAATGTTAATCTTGGAGGAACAGTTACAGTTGCTGGTGCGGTAAGCCTTGCATCAACTCTAAGTGTAGGTGGAGCGGCAAACTTTGCAAGTACGGTGACTATTGCTGGTACAAATTTACAAGCAACCAATGCTCGTGTTTGCGCTAGTGCATATTACGGAGACGGCTCTAATCTTACGAATGTGCCAATTAGTGGAAATATATCCGTTAACAATGCAACAGTTGGTGGAAACCTGCATGTTGGTGGAACGGTAACTGCTGTTGGTGCTGCTATATTTAATAGCACAGTAACTGTATCTGGCAATGCTACATTTAAAACAAATGTTTCTGTAAGTGGTAATACCAATCTTGGTGGAACTGTAACAGTTGCTGGTGCAGTCTCATTAGCCTCTACACTGTCAGTAGGTGGTGCAGCTAACTTTGGTAGCACTGTTACAGTAGCAGGAGCGGTTTCTCTAGCATCTACTCTTAGCGTTGGTGGGGCAACCAATCTTCTTAGCACAGTAACGGCTGCTGGTAATGCTGGCTTCCTTGGCACTGTGCGAGTGTCTGGCAACACTTCACTAGAGGGGCAGCTACAGCTAACTGAGTCAGCGGCTGCTGCTGTACATACCACAGCTATTAATGGTGTAACGTCTGTATCTCTTAACTTCGGTATAGCGCAGAACTTCTTTACTTCTGTTACTGCTGCACATACTCTGGCACGTCCTACTAATGCAAGAGTAGGACAGGTTGGTAGTATTCTGCTAATGCAGGATGGCGGGTCTGGTACACTGTCTTATAATGCATGTTTTAAGTTTATTGGTGGTACAGCGCCAACACTATCAACGGCTGATAATGCAGTGGATAGGTTAGATTATATTGTTGTATCTGTTTCTTCTGATAATACTGCTGAGAATATTCAAGCAGTAATGACACAAGCTTATAGTTAGGATTAATAAGAATGGTATTTAGTAATAATCTTCTGATGGGTGCCGCTGGTGCTGCTGCTGGAGCTGGTTACACCATCGACCAGTCAATCCGGTTTAATGACAATGACTCGGCGTATCTGGAAAAAACCTTTGCCAGTGCTGGAAATAGGCAGATATGGACTTGGAGTGCTTGGATTAAATTATCCGGAAGCACTGCACGGCAAATTATTTTTGGTGCAGCGGGTGGCCCTAGTTATATCTCTATTAATGAAAACGCCACTGGTTCAGCCTTTTTCAATCTTTATAATGCTGGCTGGTATTGGGAAACGGCTGCAAAATATAGAGACCCATCAGCGTGGTATCATTTGGTTTGGGCATTTGACACTACCAATGCAACTGCCGATAGCAGAATGCGGTTTTATGTTAATGGTTCAGAAGTAACTGACTACTCAACTAAATACGCAACTGGTTCTCAAAATGCAAGCGGCGACATAAACAATAACGTCGTGCATCGTATTGGTCGTCACCCAGCAAGTACTAACTATTATGACGGCTATCTCGCAGAAATTAACTTTGTTGATGGTCAGCAGTTAGCACCCACAGACTTCGGTGAAACCAACGCTGACACCGGAGAGTGGGTGCCGATTGCCTACACTGGCTCTTATGGAACCAACGGCTTTTACATCACAGGCGCTGACAGTGCTGACTTAGGTGCTGACGACAGTGGCAACGGGAACGACTTTACCAGCAGTGGCTTGACTGCGGATGATCAGGTTACGGATAGCCCGACTGATAACCAAGCGACTCTCAACCCGTTGTTCTCTGGAGTTACTCTATCGGATGGCAACCTTGTAGCCACGGCTAGCGGTAACAGTTACCAGCGAGCCTTCAGCACGTTTGCGATTGATGACGGTGGCAAACACGTCTGTGAGTTTCAAAAATCGTCAGGCACATTTGGCTTGATTGGCATAATGCAAAACGGAAACCATACAAACAAAACCGGCAATTCCAATATGTTTGGAATTAATCTAGGAAATGGTGAGGTTTTTAAAGCAAACCCAACGGCGAGCGTCCTGACCACGTTGACAGCGCCAGCCAACTCACTGATGCGAATTGAGTATGACAGCAGCGCCGACACCATTACAATCTTTGACGACGGCACAGAAATTTTCCCAGCGGCAACAGGTGTCAGTGATACGGTAGGACTTACGGGACATGACAGCCTGCACTTTGGTTGTGCACCTTATGGTTCCGGCACCGTAATCACTGCTACTTTTTCGCCACTTAGCGGTACGCCAACGACAGGCTTTGAGGAACTGACTACCGCCAACCTCCCCGACCCAACCATTGCCCTACCTGAGAAGTACTTCAACACTGTACTGTATGAAGGAAACGGCGGCGGACAGCGTGTAGGTGGATTCCAGCCTATCACTGAAACTTACACTGTGCCTAATAGTGTTATCTTTAATGACGATGACTCGGCGTATTTGAGTCGTACTCCGGGCAGTGCTGGTAATCGTAAAACTTGGACATTTTCTTCATGGGTCAAAAGAGCAAGCCTGTTTAATGGATCGGTCCCGCAGATCGTCTTTAGTGCCGCAAACGGAAGCACACTAGACTTTATTATGCAGTTTGGGCAGTCGGATGACACGTTGAGAATAAGTGATTATTCCAGCGGTACTGCTTCAAACCTTATAACGACACAGCTATTTCGTGATACTTCCTCTTGGTATCACTTTGTCCTTCAGTACGACACCACACAAGCGACTTCCTCTGATCGTATGAAGTTGTATGTCAACGGCGCACAAGTAACAATTTTTGGCACAGAAAGCTATCCGTCCTTGAATTATGACAGCGCCGTAAATAATAACCTAGCACACAACATCTCACGTGGTGCCTACAGCGCAAACGGTTATTTTGACGGTTACTTAGCTGAAACATATTTCATCGACGGTCAAGCATTAGGTCCGGACAGCTTCGGTCAACTAGACGCATCAACAAACCGTTGGATTCCGAAAGACGCTAGTGGTCTGACGTTTGGTACGAATGGCTTTTACCTTGACATGGAGACTGCACCGGGTACTGGAAGTGGTGCTGGTACTGACTCCTCGGGCAACGGCAATAACTTTACTGAGTCAGGTCTTGCTGCGGCAGATCAGGTAACTGATAGTCCTACTGAAAATTTTGCTACATTAAATCCTTTACGAAAAGGGTCAGACGTAACTCTTAGCGATGGGAACCTTGTAGCGGATTGCGGCTCTGGTTCTGCAAGCACTAGAGCCTTTTCAACAATTGGTATGCCCAACAGTGGTAAATGGACATTTCAAATTGAGGCAGTTAGTTCTACTCTTGCTGGCACCGACAGTATATCTTCAATAGGAATTATCTCAGACCCATATACTAATAATACAGACGTAACATCTGGTTCAAAGATTGGTCAAACGACTAACCAAGAAAATGCTGGTTTAGATTTTTACAACGGGTTTACGAAAAAAGATAATGCCGATCAGATAACCGCAGCCCAGCTTAGAAATGCTGGTGATAAAGGTATTGTCGCATACGATGCTGATACCAAAGAACTTTGGCTTGGTTACGCCCAGTCAACGGATAGTTCGTGGACATGGGTTGGCGGCGGTGATCCAGAAGCGGGTACATCTCCAACTTATACTATGTCAGAGAATAATCAGTATTTTGCTATTTCGACAGACCGATCCAAGACAATAGTTAGGTTTGGTTCTAATGGGGATGGCATAGCCCCTCCAACTGGATTTGATTATCTTAATAACGACAACCTCCCATTAAGCAACGGCGACCTATCTGCATTTGTCTGGATCAAGAACCGTGACGCCGCAGACAATCACATGCTCTTTGATGCAGTGCGTGGCGTTACCAAAGACATACATTCAAATTCAACTGCTGCTGAAGTTACCAATGCAAATACACTAACTCGCTTCCTCAAAAATGGTTTCGAAGTTAGCAATGATGCAGAGGTAAACACCAGTGCTGAAAGTTACGTCGCATGGCAGTGGCTCAACGATAGCCTGTCAACAAGCAGCAACGCTGATGGCGATATTACGTCAACGGTGTTAGCCAATACTACGAGTGGTTTTAGTATAGCAACATATACCGGGAATGCCACATCTTCGCAAACTATTGGGCATGGATTAGGACAGACACCCTCTTTAGTGATGTTCAAAGAATTAGATAGCTCTAGTTATTCATGGCAAGTTTATCATGCTTCTTTAGGTTATACGCAAAGGCTCATACTTGATGGTACCAATGCCGCTATAGCAGCAACGAATATATTTGACGCTGCTCCAACTTCTACAGTGTTCACGATAGGTAATAGCGCTGGCATTAACACAAGTTCTTCTTCTCATGTTATGTATTCGTTTGCAGAAGTAGAAGGCTTCAGCAAGTTTAGCAGCTACACTGGTAATGGTGCGACTGATGGGACTTTTGTTTACACCGGATTCCGTCCCAACCTAATTATACTAAAACAGTCTAATGCGGTTAATGATTGGCTTATATACGATTCAGCACGTGATCCGATCAACGTAGCCGGTCGCACACTTCGTACTGACATTGCCAACGCTGAGTTTGATGGAAGAGCAGGAACTAGAAATGTAGATTTTGTTTCTAACGGATTTAAGTTTCGCAGCAGCAATTCGACCATGAATGCAAGCGGGGGAACATTTATCTATATGGCATTTGCCGAATCACCATTCAAAACAGCAACAGCCCGATAAGGAGAAATAAATTATGTGGCAATATAGAAACAGAACAATTAGAACAGGTAAAGCATGGACCGATGATAACGGTGTGCAGCATCCTGCTAATTGGCATGTTTGGTCTGCTGAAGAAAAAACTGCTGTTGGTCTTGTTGAAGTAATAAATGAAACTCCTCCAGATAGTCGTCTTTATAAGTGGTCACAAAACTCTAATGGTACAATTACATCTACAGCTAAAAGTTTAGATGATGTAAATGAAGTTGATAGAGATGGTAATCCTGTTCTAGATGAAAATGGTAATCAGCTTGTTACTCGTGGAGTTAAATGGAATTTAAAACAAGAAGTAAAAAACCAGCAAGCCAGCCTTCTTTCTCAAACTGATTGGGCTATTGTACGTAAAACTGATAATAATACAGCGGTACCTACTAACATTCAGACATGGCGTGATGCTATTCGTACTAAAGCAACTGAAATGGAAACAGCTATTGATGGTGCTGCTGATACAGATGCAATCGCTGCTTTATTCGTAACGTATACTGAAGAAGATGATGGCAGCATAACTAAATCTGGCATTCTTTATGATTGGCCTGAGTTAGAAGAATAATGTATTATTTTATTTCTGTAATTATGATTTCAATGCTCCCGACAGGAGAACCTCTTTTAGAACGTTCTGTTACTGGTCCTTTTCTAAGTAAAGAAGATTGTGCTATATATAGTAATATAATTTATGATATAGCTAGACAAACAGAAGAAACTAATATAATAGACTCAGAATGTAGAAAGAAAGATAAAGGAAAGACAGTCTAATGGCAAGCACATACACAACCAATCTTCGACTGACAAAACAAGCAGACGGAGAAAATCCAAATAGTTGGGGTCAAATCCTTAATAATGGAGTTATCAGTCTTGTTGATGATGCCATTGCTGGGTATACTACTGTATCTCTTGGCAGTGCTGCAACTGTTACTTTGAGTGAAAATCAGGGTTCTGGTGATCAGTCACGTTCTGCTATTCTTGAATTTAAAGGTAGTGTGGGTGGAGCGCATAATACTATTAATGTTCTTATACCTAATAATTCAAAAGCATATGTTGTAAGAAACTCTGTTTCCTATAATGATAGTAGTGATGCTATTGTTCTGAAGGTGGCTGGTAATACTGGCGTAACTATTACTGATGATTCTACTGCAATGTATGTTACAAATGGAACAACTGTTCTTCCTGTAGCACAAACTACTTTTACTAACATCACAGCAACTGGTAATCTTGATGTAAAAGGCAATGCAAGCGTAAGCGGAAATACAAATATAGGCGGAAATGCAAATATAAGCGGTACTCTTACTGTAGCGGGGGCGGTAAGTCTTGCTTCTACTTTGAGTGTTGGAGGGGCTGCATACTTCGGTAGCACCGTAACTGTTTCTGGTAAGGGTAAATTTATGACAGGTGCTTTTGCTCCAGTTGTTACTCTTGCAGATGCAACGTCTGTAGTGCCTGATCTAAATACTAGCAATGTCTTTGCTGTTACTCTAGCTGGTAATAGAACATTAGCTGCTCCTACTAATACATCTACAAATATTGGAGCTACTGGACATATTTTTGTTATTCAAGATGCTACCGGAAATCGTACACTAAGTTATAATACAGCTTATCAGTTTCCTGATGGAACTGTTCCAACTCTTACATCTAGTGCTGCTGCGGTAGATATTCTGTTCTATGCAGTTAGAACTACCACTAAAGTTGATTCAATTCTTATAAAGAACTTTACACGATAATGGCGACTAAACTAGCAAAGTTTGAATTTCAGCAGGGGTTTCATAGAGAAACTACGCCTTATGCTGAAGGTCAGCGTTGGTTTGATGGTAACTATGTACGCTTTCGTGCAGGTCGTCCAGAGAACATGCGTGGCTATGAGACAAGAGCTTTGGGAGAAACCTTTGATGGCTCTGCCAGAGACTTGATTGTGTGGTCTGATTCTCAAAGCAAGAAAAGAGCTATCTTTGGAACTCCTGATAAGCTATATGCACATGAGGGTGATCAGCTATATGACATTACTCCTATTACTACAGCGGTAACTCTTACGGCTTGCTTTGGCACTTCGTCTGGTAGTGTGCGAGTATGTTGTTCTGATACTGCTCATAACCGATCTGTTGGTGATTATGTTTTCTTTACGTCTACTTCTGCTATAGGATCAAGTAATGTTAGTCTTGCTAATAATACATATCCAATTGTATCTGTTGAGAATACAAATGTATTTACTATTAATGTTACAGCGGCAGCAGATACCACAGAAACTGGCGTAGGTAAAGCAACCTTTAATTATTACATACCTACTGGTAACTCCATAGCCGCTGCTGGTCTTGGATACGGTGCCGCTAGATATCAAGCTACTGTCTGTGCGTCAAACACAAGGGCATGGAACCAACCTGCATCTGCTGGATCATCTGGTATTGTATTTGATATTACGCAGTGGAGTCTTGATAACTGGGGTGAAGATGTTATAGCCAATCGTAAAGGTAGCAATATATTCTACTTTGATAGTGATGCATCTACTATACCTACAAGAGCAACGTCTGTTACTACTTCTCCAGTAAGTTCTAATTCTATTATTGTGTCGCCAAATGATAGGCATCTTATTTGTCTGGGTACTAATCAATACTCACCTTCTGCTACTGTAAGTGGCACCTTTAATCCTATGCTGGTGCGTTGGTCAGACCAAGATGATAGAACTAACTGGGTTCCTTCTGTAAGTTCTACTTCTGGCGAGGTTGTTCTTACTGATGGCACAGAAATTGTAGGGGCAGTTCGCTCTAAGAATGCTATTAACATTTGGACAGATAATGCATTGTGGCTAATGGAGTTTGCTGGGCCTCCATTTACCTTTAGATTTACACAGGCTGGTACAAACTGTGGTATGGTGGGCCAACATGCTGGTATTGACTTTGGTGGTGTTACATATTGGATGGGTTTTGATAACTTTCATAAATTTACTGGTCAAGTAGAAGATGTACGATGTACGGTACGTCGTTATATCTTTGATGATATCAATAGAGAGTATTATGATAAAGTATACGCAGGACTGAACTCAGAGTTCAATGAGATAGTTTGGTTGTACCCTTCTGGTAATAATACTGAATGTAATAAATATGTAATATATAATCCAGTAGATGACTATTGGATATACGGCGAAATGATCTTTACAACTTTTGCAGATAAGGAAGTTTTTGGAAACACAATTACAACAGGCGTTACTGCTGCTGGTAATAATATTTATAACAATGAACCTGTATCTGTCTTCACGGGTAGTGGTGAAGCGATTACATCTTTTATTGAGTCTGGCGATTTTGACATTGATGATGGTAACGCTATCATGTTTATGAATAGGATTATTCCTGACTATGATTTGTCTGGTGGTAAGATAAAGATGAAGTTTACAACCAAGCAGTATCCAGAAAGCACCGAGTCAGTAACAAAAGAGTTTGATATTACGAATACAACAGAAAAAGTAAACTTCAGGAGTAGAGGAAGGCAAGCGAAGGTACGGGTATCTTGTGCTTCAAATAATGCAAGCTGGCGTTGGGGATCGATTCGGCTTGGCATACAAGGTGATGGAGCAAGGTAATGGCAAGATACCCAACCCTTCCGCAGAATATGTCTACGGATGACATCAGACGGATGTATAATGAAATACAACGATGGGGATCAATACTAATTAGTGAACTAAACAATAGAGATACTGTGGTAGATAGTACACCAGCAAGTAATATTTATCGTGTGGTAACTGTTACAAGTATTGGACGACCACAGAAGGGAGACATAGCATATTCAGCAAGCACGGGGAAGTTTAAAGGATATGTAAGTCTTGGTATTGAAACATCTTGGCAGGACTTAAACTAATGGATAATAGAGATCGCATCAATCTTATTAATAGCAGCACTTTTTTTGGTAACCTAAACACTGGTCAGTTTATAGATCACAGTAGATTTCGCATGGACCAGAAAATAAAAGAATTTGGGAAAATCAAGGATTCGGTGTATAATAATAATAGTAACTTTATTGCAGATCAAACCTTTTCTCAATCTAATTATGGGCGAATAAAATGAATATAAATCAAGATATCAAAGAAACTGTTAGATTGAGTGCGCTTGATAACTTAGCTGCAAGGGCTGGGATTACTCGTGAACAAGTAGACAATGCTAAAAGAGTACTAAGTACATCTAATCAAGATGCTATGGAAAGAGAGATGGGGCAGATGCAACCACCTCCAATGGCTCCAATGTCTCCCGCTCCAGCACAGCCAATGCCTTCTGACCCTCAAAGAATGGCACGAGTAAAAGCAATTCAAAATGCATTGAGAACTGAGTCACAGTTAGATAATCTTGCTATGATGAAGATGCGTCAGGCCAAAGAAGGTGGTATGGTGTATAGTGGATACTCTGGTATGGTTCCCGGCGAAGGTCATGGTATGGAGGATAATGTTTACATGCCAATAGTAGATAGGGCTGAAGGACAACAGGTTGCTACACTTGCTGTTAGCCCTGATGAGTATATTGTAGATGCTGCTACAGTAGCTGCTCTTGGAAATGGAAGTTCTGATGCTGGTGCAAAAGTACTAGACAAAACAATTAAAGATATACGGCAAGAAGCATTTGGTACAACCAAACAGCCGAATCAAATTAATGGCCTTGCCTCGTTGCAACAGGCTCTAGAATCAAATATAGGATAAGGAAAGCATAATGTCTGTTTTAGATTTTTTGTTTGGCAGAAGTAAACCAACGCCAACTACAACCACTCAGGTAACAACTTCTAAGCTTCCAGAAGAGATAGCTCCGTTTGTTAAAGAAGTTCTTGGTGAGGCGCAGCAGCTTTATGAGCAGCGCAAAGGAGAAGGATATAAAGAGTTTCCCGGTGAAACTGTTGCGCCTAGAACTGCTGAAGAGTTGGCAGCAATGGAAGGGTTGCGTAGTCTTGTAGGGACTCAAGAACCTTATCGTGCTGAAGCTGAACAAATGATTAGGACAACGCCTACTCAGTTTACTGCTGAAGAAGCGCAGCGTCTGATGAGTCCCTATCAACGTGCTGTAACAGACATAGAAAAGCGAGAAGCTCAGAGGGCATTTGAACGTGACGTACAGCCAGCACTAGAGGCAAGGGCCATACAAGCTGGAGGAATGTCTGGTCTAGGTACGAGGGCTGCTGTACAGGCCGCAGAGGCTCAGAGAGCGCAAAGTCAGTTGCTTGCTGATATAGAAGCCAAGGGACAGCAACGTGCCTTTGAACAGGCTTATAGGCAGTTTGGAGATGAAACCGCAACCCAACGTCAGAGAGCTTTTGATATTGGTGATATTGGTACGCAGCGATTTAATATTGGATTGGCTGAACGAGGACTACAGCAGCAGCTTGGTCAGGAAGATCGTGCTGAAGCACAGGCTCTGATAAACGAACAGTATGCAGAGTTTCTTGAGCGTGAGCAGTTCCCTGAAAGTACTCTTGCTCAGTACTCTAGTTTTGTTTATGGTAATCCATTCTTGAGAACTCCTGATACAACTCAGGCAACAACTGGGGTATTGCAGCCTACAACTTCTATGGGACAGCAGCTTCTTGGTCTGGGTCTTACAGGCTTATCTACTTTTGGTGCAGGTACTAAAGGTAGTTTTAATCTTTCTGATTTCTCTCTTGGTAATATATTTAGAAGGGGTGGAGGCTCTGTTGCTGGTGGTCTAGCTTCCTTGCCTGTTGTTAAGCGTCAAGCCGGTACAAGAGTTGGTGTTTCGCCGTTGGTTGCAAGAACAATGCAGAGGGGTCTTCCTCGTCCAACAGGAGGTCTTGAAGGACAACGTAAACTTGATCAAGCGGCTATAGCAAGAGACGTAGCTAGGAGAAAGGCTATTGAGCAAGCAGGAAGAAAATATATAACTGATGCAGATAGAATAGCACAAGAAAGTATTGCAAATCAAAAAGCAGCTTTGATGAAACAGTTTGAAGGTGTTGATACTTTCTCTGGTCCTACAGGTGAAGCAATGAAAGCTTTGTATGCTCCGGATGTGGAGACTAAAGGTTTGGTTGGTGCGTTGAATGTGGCGCTTCCAGCGTTTATGTCTGAAAGATCAAAGATGCAGCAGGAAAGAAAAACTAAAGAAGCTACGATTGAATCCGAAAACATTGCTTTGCAAAGAGCAGCAAGCTTGGCTACTGTTGAACAAGAAAATAAATTAGCTGATAAACTAAGCAATGCACAAGAAAAAATAGACGCAGCAACTACAAAAGCTGAAAAGGAAGATGCAACCTACGAATTAAGAATGGCTACTGCTGATCTAAATGCTATTAAAACAGCTACAGATATTTATAACAGCATGTTGGAGGCTGAAACAGAAAATATCAAAGCTCTAACAGATAGGGCAAAGCTTGGTAAGATAGATCGCAATGATGCAAAAACAGTTCGGCAAATTGTTGCTGGTCAGTTTGGCTACGTCTTTGATGACGAAGGTCTAAAGATTGGTGGTGATGTTCTGGATAGTACTGATCCACGTCTTGTTGAATTTGAACGGGTTGCTGAAAGATTGTTAGATAAGTTGAGAGACACTGGTAAAGATTATAATAAGGTTCAAAAAGAAGCAAGAGTAATATCTGAAGAAAGGCAAGCAAAGGCGCTTATTGAAAGTGGAAATGTTCAGACTCTTGGCAGTGACGGTAAAATTTCTGTTACGAGAGGTCGAGGAAGAAATGCAAAGACTGTAAAGCAAGAACCTAAAAAAGGCACAATTTATAAACTACCTAGCGGTCGTTTTGGTAGATACATGGGTAATGGCAAATTTGAATCTGTAGAATAAAGATGGCTACATTTACTCTTCAAGAAGATTTAGAGCTTCTTAAACAAAGAGAAGCTGCTACAGAGAATGTTCAAACTTCTGAACCTGTTTCAGAGGAACCTGTTGTTGCGCCTTCTTCAGCAGATCAGTTTGATGAAGACGGTAGATTAATAGTTCCTATTACTCCTTCTTCTAATACCTTTACATTAGAAGATGATATTAAATTTCTTAAAGAACAGCAGCCGCCTGTTGATCCAAAGGAAGTAACTAGTCAACCAGCTATGGAAGAAACTGTAACCAGTATTTCAATGGATGACTTGGAAAAAAATGAAGACTGGATTAATCTTGGAAAAAAGATTTACGAATATGAAGAGGGTAAACCTTTTGATCCAGAAGAGGCAGGGTATGATAATCTAGGAGATTGGTTTAAGAACCGTCACTCAAAGTTAGGAAACAATCTTGTTAGCATGGGCATGACTGCATTGAACATTGATGATATGCCGAACGATGTTCAAGATGCGTGGCTGGATTCTTTAGACCTGTATGAAAAAGCTGATCCAAATATGGAAAGTTTTTTACGTGCTGTAAAGAATACTCTATACGATCCAACTACACTTGGTAGTATTGTTTTAACTGGAGGTATTGCAGGTGTTGCTAGATTACTTGGTGGAAAGGCCGCTAGCGCTGCTGCACGTTTTTCTTTTAAAGAGCAGCTAAAGAAGCAGTTAGCTCAAAACGGTTTAACTAAAGAGGTTATTGAGAAAAATGCTGACAGTCTATTTGTAAAAGAGGCTGTAAAAAAAGCTAGAAAAAAAGCTGCTAAGACAGCAGGTAGGTATACTGCTGCTGTTGCTGTTCCTAGTGGTGCTGCTTATAGTGGCGCCTTTGATGTTTCTCAGCAATATATTGTTGAAGCATCAGTTGATCCTTTACAAACTGCGGGTATGGCTACTATTGGCGGCATCACTGCTGGTATTGGCGGTAGATTTATACCTTCGTTTGGTGAAAAGATTGGACGTGCAGTAGCTGGAGATAAGATTGTTGAGAAGGCTGCTAAAGAAGCATCTGAAATAGCATCTACTCCTAATGTAAAAGTAGATACAGAAGTTGTTGGAGACAGTGCAAGGTCTAAAATAACTGAAATACTTGCAGGAATTAACACTGGTGCTGGTAGGCTGTTTTCTTCTACTGCTGGACTGCCTAAAGAAATGTTTGATGCTGCTTTAAAAAGGTCTAGGGGACAGAACGCTCTTGCTCTGGAGATTAAAAGAACCATTCGTGGTATTAATAAAGAAATTAAAAGAGATAATAAAGCTGGTGCTAAGATAACTGATGATCAAGTTAATGATTTCTTTGACAGTGGGGTTGTATCTGAAAATCTACAGGGAACAAAAACCCTTGAGAGGCTTCAGTCTGCTCGTGATGTTATAACAAAGAATGAAGACGAACTAAACAATGTCTTGGGCTTGGAAGGAAAACAGCGTATTGGTTATCGTAGAGAGGGTGATGGTACTTATATTACCAGAACCTTTGAAGCTAATAATAATGTGCAATATTTAAATAGAATTGAGGACGCTTTAAAGGGTAAGGTTAGCGGTGAGTTTCTTACAAAAGTAGATAACGCTCGTGCCTTTATAAAAGAAGAGGCTCGTAAAGCTAATAAGCAGCTAGACGATGAGACCGTAGACGGCATGATTTTGGCTATGGTTCAACGATTGGCTAAACCTGCTGAGAAAGAAACAGTAATTACAATTAATCCTATGGACCTGCTTGGAAGTGTTGTTGGTAAAGAGGTCGCTAGTTCTGTTGCAAAGCAGTCTCTTAAACAAAAAAAGAATCTTGCTAAACCAATCCTTGAACTTCTTGGTGAAGAGCGTGGAGCTATAAGTCGCCTGTCAACGACATTGACAAAACAGAAGCAGCTTCTTAATGAAGTTGAGTTCTTAGCAGATGTTGATAAGTTTGCACGACAGGCTTTGAAAGATAGTGCTTCAGATAGAGCTACTGTTCAGCTTGGTGGTCTTGTTTCTTTTCTTCCAAAACAAACAGCTACTATTGTTCAGAAAAAAGCTCCTATTGTAGATGCATCAAAATCCTTTGAGGATTTAACCGCAGAAGTTTTAGGTGCAAGTATTGGGGGTAAAACGCCTCTGCTTAAAGATTTGTACACTTCTCCACAGTTCTATAAATTTATTAACAATGGTATAGACTATTGGTCTAATCCTAATAGTGTCGGCGGAAAGTTTACAGGACAGACCTTTGGTAATCTAGCTGCACTTGGTCAGGCTACTCAAACAATCTTTGACTTACCTGCATATCTTATCAATACATGGGGTGCTGTTCAGGGCTTGGCAACAAACGGCTATCTGTTTAGACCTATTAGAGGTGCCAAAGCAATTAAACAAGCTGGACAAGATTTATACAAAGAATACTTTGATGTTTCTGGATTGAGCGATGCTGGACTAAAACGTCTAACAAAGTTGAAAGAGCAGGGTGTTATTGATAGTGATCTGTCAGCAGAAATTATAAGAAAGAATATAAATCTGTATGGTAGGGAAGCTTCTAATGCTTTCTCAAAAGGCTATAGAAAAAGTATGGATGCTCTTAGTCAGGCGTATGGTACACCAGATACGTATGCAAAACTAGTTGCTCACAATCTAGAGATGAAACGTCTCAAGAAAATATATCCTGATTTAGACGAAGATGAAATATTTAGTAGAGCATCGCAACGTGTACGAGATACTATGCCATCCTATACAGTTGCAAGTCCTTTTGCTCGTCAGCTTTCTAGGTTGCCGATTGGTACGTATGCTTTGTTTCCTTCTGAAATGGCAAGAACAACCAAAAACGTAATCAAGATTGGCGGTAAAGATTTAATTGAAGGTATTCGTACTGGAAATGTAGAACAAATGAAAACAGGTCTTGCTCGTCTAGGAGGTCTTACCGTAACTGCTGGTGGCCTTGCAGCATACGAAGAATCTAATAACGAAGCATATGGAATTACATCTGATAATCAAAGAGCATTGGATGCTTCGTCTCCACCATGGGGCCAAGGCGGTGGTAGAATTTTTCTACAAGGGTTTGAAGAAAATAAAGATGGTACAATTACTACCAGATATGTAAGCTCTGCTGCTTATGATGCTCAAGATTATCTGAAGGTTCCTATTAGACAGCTTATAGGCAGAGCCTTGGCTGGTGAACCTTTGGCTGAGTTTGAGTTTGAGCAGTTAGGAAAGAACGTAGCATCTTCCATCTTTGGACCTTATGTTAATCCAAAGTTCTTAACTGATTCTCTTTTGAACATTGCGTCAAAAGATACATATGATCCATCACGTCCCGGCGTTAATATAGAAAATATAAAACGTGGTGCGTTAGAATTAGCAAGCGCATTTGAGCCGGGAACTGTTGAGATTGTTAGAAAGTATCTGGATCAGCTAAGTGCTGAAGAGGTAGACGAAGTAGCTAGACAGGCCAATGGTTATCCGCTATCGCCTGATGATCTTGAAACTTGGATGGCTACAGGTATTAGACCGCAGACTGTTGATGTTGATAAAGCAATTAGATCAAGTCTTAGTACAGACCTTAGACAGCTGAAAGCAAGCGATAGTGAGTTCTTTAATTACTTACGTCAGATTAAACCACAAGCAGTTACAGAAGACCTTGCTAATCAGATTGTAGATGAGTATCGTTCACGTATGGAAGACAAACTAAATGTAACTCGCAAAATACGTGATAAGTTTGATATCTTTAATAACATCACATATACAGATAAAAAGGGAAATGAAAAAACTTTTAGCGATACCAATCGTGTATTTAGAGCCGTCACAGACAATGGTCTTTTAGGAAAGCCGGATAATGATTTAGTTACCGCATCACAGGGTAGGTTTATTCCTATTGATCCTACTGATAGAAGGGTAATAAATCTATTTACAGAAAAGTTTGCGGACAAAGACCCAATGGGATTGTTGAGAAGACTTCAGGATGTTCGTAGAGAATTTAGCTTAACTGATGTTGATGAGTAGAAAGGAGTAAACGTGGCTGATTGGGAATACTTTACTGAAGAAGAGATGGCCTGTAAAGGTACAGGTGAGTGTCATATGGACGAAGAGTTCATGGCACGGCTCATACGTCTAAGAGAAGATTATGGCAAACCTATGATTGTTTCTTCAGGATACAGAGACATTGCATATAACACTACAATAGGAGGCTCTCCTAACTCTGCACATATCTATGGTATGGCTGCTGATATTGTAGTGGGTGGGCATGATGCTTATCGACTTTTACGTCTGGCGATTGTACATGAGTTTACAGGTATCGGTATTTCTCAACGAGGCATGTTTGAGCGTAGGTTCATACATCTGGATACAATGGAAGATGGAGATCACCATCCTCGTCCATGGGTGTGGAGCTACAAGTGAACATAGGCTATGCTCTTGGTCTTTTTTATTTTGCGGTAATAGTCACTGCTATAATTCATTTTACATAGGAGGAGTGTATGGAGGGAGCGATAGATATACGCTTGGTCGTTACTCTGGCTGGTATACTCTTTAGTGTGGCGGGAGCTAGTGCCGTAGCCAAGATGCAGATTAAACAACTAGTAGAAAAACTAGAAGATGTTGAGCAACGTCTTCGTAAGATGGATGCTAGAAGTGATAAGCTAATAACTGCAACTGAAACGCAAGAACAAAGGATAAGCATTCTTGCTAAGATGGCAAGTCCAGAGAATCTCAGACGAGATCATATGCAACTAGCAGAGATGGTTACTCACATAGAAAGACTACAAAAAGATTGTGATAGACTATATGCCATGCATAATGGCTCACACCCACCAGTAGCTAGTGAAAGGAAAGCAACATGAGTCAAGATAATATTCCTGATAAAGAAACATATCAAGTCAACAGACGTAGAATGTGTTGGGTTGTTCTTGCAATGATGGCTGCTATGACTGTAGCGATCATTGGATGGCCGGAGAGATACCAGAATGCTAACGTAATGGAGATGGCATATCTGGCATTATCGGGTCTTGTAGCTGCATACTTTGGAGCAACTGCATTTCAGTCCGCTAAAAGGACCATAAAAAAGTAAAACGCTCTGTATCGAGCTAGGAGCTAGGTTGCAGAAGAATCAGTACCTTTCGGCTAGGTACATACCTAACGGGCTAGAGAAGGCTACTCACCGCTCTTCTCTGGCCCTTTTTTTTACAGAATTAAAAAGAAATTTGTTGTGATTCTGGTTTTCCATCAATTAAAATCCAAGTATTAGTCTTTTTATTAAAACCTAATAGTTTTACCCCCAAGCTTACTTGATTGTCTCTTAATTTTGGAAAGCACATCCGTTTTCCATCTGAACTTATAGAAACAGTTTTAACATCTATTTTTAATATTTCATTTGTTTCTAAATTTAAAGCTATTATATCAATAGGGCCAGTGGAACAATCATTACGAAAGACTTCATATCCCTGCTCAAGGAGCCAGCATACAGCTTTAAGCTCTAATAAATCTCCAACTTTCTTCGCTGCTAGTTTTGTATTATTTTCCATATTTACTCTACCAGTACGATATTCTCTTCTTTACTAACTTCAGACGGCTCTTCTGCATCGTCGCTATCAATTTCTTCAAATAATGAGTCAGCAAAGTCACACTTAGATAAAAGTTGTACAACCTTCTCTTCTCCTAGTACATTGAGGCAACCAACGATGGCTGTCTCTAATGTATCCTTATCCATAGACATACCAGTATTACTATTAGCACCACGAATGCGGGATAATAACTCCAGTGCTTTAATGGCACTATTAGTATGTCCGTTTGCTTTGGCAAACTCGTACTGATTTTCAATCTCTTCTATTACATTAACATCAGTTTCAAGTTGCTGTTCTAGTTCATGTACCCTATCAATTACTTCTTGACTTTGAAGTAGTCGATAACCTTGATTATATGCAGAGGCTTCTGCGTAGCCAGCAGACTTTGCAGCCTCAGTTGCATTACGGTGTAGCACATAAGCCTGTGCAAACTTTTCTTGCTTTTCGTTTAACATTTATTTCATGTTGTTTCTGGCAACACCTTTCCACTTTTCTGCTGTACGCATACCACCAAGACCAAGAAGGGCCATGATCAAGCTGATCAACTCTCCTGTCTCTAGGGCGGGGAGTGTTACCGTAGGATACCAAGTGATAATAACCCAAGATAGAATGGGTGCAAGAATAAACTGCCATGCCAAAGCAAAGCAGCATACCCACATGATAGCTGGCCTAGCTCCGCTCACAAAGATAGAAGGATGCTTTGCCTGTTCTATGTTCGCCTGTGCTTGAGCAAGGTCTAGTGATATCATCTGTGTCTGAAGCTCATGCTCCAGTTTTTTCTTAAGGTCTTTGTCCTCTACAAACTTGTCAAGAACTTTACCTGCTACTCCAATTACAGAGTCTGCAATACCTAGCATGTCTAACTCCTATTACAGAAGGCATATATCTTCATGCCTTTACTTAGTTTATCAATCTTTGCAAGGGATGACACAGCGCTCTGACAGGCAACAGATGATTTAAAATCTTTATATGTTACCTCAACATCTGCACCGGCTTTGGTCCACATCATTGCCACAACCACAAGAGTAAACATTATTCTGACTCCTTTACATTTTTCATTTTAATTATACGTGGATACTGATCAATGCGATAGCCTTGCGTTTGATAGGTCTTTGGATTTTCTGTTACCATTGTATCAGCAAACATATAGATAGTCAAGTGTTTAAAGTTTCTGCTTTTCTCAGCCAGCATCTGAATCCAATCCTCTGGAGAGAAGATTGAGATATGAGCATTGCGTCCATCTGGTAGCGTCTTCACTGCTTCAAAGCAAGCTATGTTTAGAAAGACCATCTTCTTTGCATAAGAAAATATTTCATCTACCACCCAAGACAAGTCTTCCTCTGCTACATGTTCAAGAACATCTGTACAAATTACTGCATCTTTTTTGTGGATAGGAAGTTTATTATACTTCTCGTAGCCGGGATCAAAAAGTTCATGCTCGTCAAGGCTCCAGTACTCAGGAAGAGGGCAGTCAATTTCGTTAGTTAATGTATGGTAGTCTTCGCTATAAAGAATACCCTTGCCACAACCATAATCAAGAATAGATTTACACTTATGCTGTTCAAGATAAGCCTTGATTATGTCAACAAACTTTAAAAGGCTACGACCATTAAACATACCTGCTGCCTGATCATGCTTTTGTTCATACATCTTAATAAGATTACCATAATCATCAGAAGGATTATGCCTACTATTTGTGTTCTCTACATTAATATTAGTCATCGTAATATCCTTTAAACTGTGGCCTTGTTTCCTGTTCTACTTTGATGTCCCACAAGTCTGCAACCATAGTGTCTTTACCATGATAGCAGAGTACACCCTCAAGACCGGGATCATTAAATACTTTCTCACAGTCTTGCGCCATAGCAAGCAACTCTCCTGTAGTCCAGTATGTTTTTTCCTTTACATTAACTTGTATATACTTTGGCTTAGGAACTTCTCCGCCTTCCAGATCACCAGTAGTCTCAGTCTTTTCTTCGTCAGTTGGCTCGTCTCTACAACAATCAAAACCAAAGAGATGTATATCTCTGAAGCCCATAGTGTGCAGCATACCAATGCCACGCATAGCAGCACAGGTACCACCAGTAATAAGCGTAGCTCCCTGTGGAATACCAAGCTCATTGCTTAGTTTAACCTGCTGGTTTTCAATAGCCTTACCCTGCTCATCCTCTTCACGTAGAGAATCAGTGAAGGCATGCCATCCCCAGATTTTTGCATTACGTTCTATGAGATGCTCTGTAACAGATGGGTCTGTCATAGACGCAACAAAGAAGTTCATGTCAGGATCAAAGTCTTTGAACAAGTCTTTGCGTGTGATGTTGTGTGTGCTTTTACCAGTGATAGGTCTGGGATCAAGAACAATACAACCCCATGGAGTTATGCCATTCTTAATTAGACCCGGCAATGCATGTTTAACTGTAAGAACTTTACAGTCAGGATTAAATGCAAGAAACTCTTCAAGCTTCGCATAGTCCAAATACGGACCAGCAGATACGATAGCCGCTCGGCCTCTGTGTGCAGGATGCTTCCGTACCCACCTGTCTTTATCAATGTGCTGAAGGTTTCTTTTAATATTACTTCGAATATATTCCTTCGGCACAGAGTCTCTGGGATGTACAACAATAGGAACCTGTTTCAGTTCCGCTGGAATATCCTCTAGCTTTTCGTCATGAAGGAAGACAACAAGGTGTGTGCGACCACCACCAAGTACTCTGTCATCTGAAGGCAGAACATACTTACGCACTGTAGACTTTTCATCGAACGATGTCCAGCCATCTTCTGTTGTCTTCTCTTCATTAATCTTTTTGGTAGCGATAGAATCAAAAAGATTTTTCATACCCTGATATTTTTCTTCAGGGATTTTGTCCTCGTCGTCCTTCGTAAAGAAGTGATCACCCATGACAACGGGAACATTCTTTAGAATATTATATTCGTGTTGGACAGTTTCGATACTGTTTCCACTGCCTATCAAAGCAAAGTCTACTTCATCAATATAGATAGAGTTAAGAGTATCTCTTACATTACCTTTATGTAACTCATAGGTAAACTCTTTACCCTTTTCTTTCTTTATGTATTGGGTGAACTCATCAAACCTTTTCGCAACAGCACTCTTTGTGTTGTGAGGCTTGGCATTAAACTCTTCCTTATCCGTCTCTACTGTTGCATCTTCGAACAGATCGTAGCCAATGTAATGAACTGAATCTGTTCTATCAAATGCAGCAAGCGCCATCTCAATAGCACGGCCACCATTCCACGTCCCTGTTTCCAGAATAGTACTAGGCTTATAAAAACGAATAGTGTCGGCAAGCTGTTTATACCTACCGGGAAGAATGTCTGGAGTGGTTTCTGTTTCTGAAAGTTCAATCACTCGTTTACCAGAGCTATCCCTGACATTCATAGAACTTTTATCATTGATGTTTACTACTAGATTTTCTATACCAGTAAACTCATGGACGTTCATACCATGTGCTGTATAGATAGTAACAAGTCTGCTAAGAATAAAAGCAGCGGTCCATTCACGATAATTTGTAAACTCGCCTGACATGTAAGAGCCACGCCAATCGCCCATGATATCTACAGCAGTCTGACGTTTCAGATTAAACGCCATGATGTACGATGTCTCAGGCGTATAGATAAAGTCTACGTTATAGACGGGATCAGGGAAGTAATGATCAAGAGTGGAAGACCTAATGTCTTTAACTGTAGCGCACATGGGGTCAACCCAGATCAGCCAACCACCCTCATTGTTGAACGCACACTCAGTAATAGCGAAAACATCTGGCCCCGATGACAGCGCATCCAGAAGTTCTGTGTACTGCACCATACCATCTTCAGTACCATCGTGGGTGGGGTTCTCTTCTACAAACGTAACATACTCAGGAACGTCGTTAAGATTGTGGTAGTGAATGTTCTTCGCTTTGGGCAGAGAATAGTTACTAATATCTAGATTATAATAGTAACAGTGAAACTCTATATTAGGTTGCCAGTTTTCTTTGAACTCATTCAGAAGTTTGAAGCCATTTTTCTTGAGCTTCTTCTCGTCAAAGCATGTTACAATTTTATATGTCATAGGGTTTGATAATTCCTTTTCCGGCAAGGTAGGTGTAGTCTCCATTCCACTCGGAAGCGTATCTTCCGTCAATGTCTCTTGCACATTTCCACTGTCTAAACCACGGCCCTCCTGTAGTGAAGTGAACATTCTTTGCTTCTACTTCCGCTGGAGAATGACCATCAAGCCAGTTCCACTCCTGATGCATACTGCCAATGTCGCCCTCTTTATCTGGAAGCCACTGAAAACCATGAAGCCAAGAACCTGTCTGGGTGTTTACCTCCAGAGGCGTTAGTCGTTTGTTAAGCTCGTGACCGCAGTTCCAAAGAATAAGGCTTGACCAGTTCTTGCGCCGATAAGTTTCCTGCTTTCGTCCATCCATCTTATATTCTTCGGTAGGTTCATATTGATGCTTAACGCAGTATAATGGATAGTAATCCATGTTGTATTCTTCAAACAATTCATTGATGTCTGTGCGAAGATACATGTCGCAATCCATATACAAAGCCCATCCCTGATACATGTTCAAGGCAGGGACAAGAAAACGTGTGAAGCTAAAGTCTGTAGAGAACGGTTTGCCATCTATGTCATCAATCATCTGCCCATCTTTAACGGTGTGCTTACGATTATACAGACCCATACGTTCTACAACATCTTTACGAATTGGTTTAATAGTTACGTTGTCAACTGCAATACGTTCAATAGTAAACTTCAATACTTCATAAGCTACTTCTTCTCTGGGATCGTAGCCAATATAAACTGTGTTGGGTGACTTTCTCATGATATCTCCTATGTAAAATGGGGGAGCAAACGCTACGCACTCCCCCAAGTTTAGTTACAGGCTGTAAATCTTTTCTTTCTTGTCTTCAGGTACTACCTTTTGAAGCTTGATGGTAAGCAAACCATCTTTAAAAGAAACATCATCTACAACCACGTCTTCGGCAAGAGTAAAAGACTTTGAGAAGGGTCGCTTCGCTATGCCTTTATGTACGATCTTTTCATCGTCTTCTTCTTCGACTTTCTTGCCGCTGATAGTTAGCTTGCTGTGTTCTGTTTTTACTTCCAACTCCTCTTTGGTGAAACCAGCAGTGGCTAACTCAATCGTATATTTCCCATCACCTTCTTCTACTAGATTATGCGGTGGGTAGGCATTATAAACATAACCACCTACTTCATTCTTCATCTTTAGCATATCTCTAAAGAGTTGCTCATGCCCCACAGTCCAAGAACAGAACTTGGAAAAGAAGGGATCATCGCTCGCCGTCCTATATGCGTTCATATCATTTCTCCTTATAGCAAGTTGATATAACGTGACCCATTATTGGCATCACACATATATTATACTACCTGTTAGGTATTTTGTCAAGGACTTTTTTACCTTTCTGTATTATTTCTTCTATAGTTCTACCGCAACCAATGCAGTAACGGTTATCTTCATCTAGTTTACACATCTTTTTACACGCCACAGCTACCACCATGTCCAGTAATATCGCAGATGTCGTGTGTCTCTAGTCCTTCTTCAAACTCTTCACCAAGCTTTTCTACAGCTTCAGAATACGGCACCGAAGAAAGAGGCTGTCCTCCCCTACACCCGTCAGGGTACACCGTGAAACCTCGCAGCCTGTGAGCATAAGAAGCAAGAGTATTGGTAAACTCATCAACTGTATCTTCATTGTTAAGTTTACTCCCCCACTTGGGCAGATTGATAGTACTACTAATGGACATATCAACGTAGTCTTGTACATCTGCCTGAAACTTCATACGCCTTTTGTAGTCTTCTGCAAGATCAAGAGCAGACTCAATGTTTGCTGGGTCTACGCCGTACAGATCAATGATCTCCTGTGCTGCGCTGTCCACCACATACTGATAGTGCCAACGGTTGCCACCTTTTAGATACCTACGCTTATAGGCAACTGCAAAGATAGGTTCAACACCCGTAGAGGTTCCAGCTAGAATACCTATTGAGCCGGTAGGAGCAATGGCACGATTTGCGACAGGGCGACTACACCCAAGAGTACTACTAAAGTCGGCGCTAACGTGGTCACTAACTCCTTTATAGACTGCCAACCACTTGTGAAGTCCTTCGGTAACTTCATACTTCTGTCCTCCTTTAATCAACCATTCGTGCATACCCATAAGACCAAGACCAAGCCTACGATTCTTTTCTCTTGTCTTGTAAACTTTGTCATAGGGTAGCTTGGCTCTGAGTGTGCCGCACAGAAGAAACTTAGTGCCAAGCTCGACTACATCTGCAAACTCTTTTAGATCGTCAATGCGCCCCATATTAATAGAGCCAAGATTACAAACATCAGAATCATCTTCGGATGTAACCTCCGTACAAGCGTTACGTAGTGTCTCATTTTCCTTCTCAAAGAAATTGAAAGAGAACCCCGGCTCGGCGGTAGATAGGGCTTGTCTAACATTCTGCTTAAAAGTATCCCCAACATCTCCTGTCTTCCAGTAGTTAAGTAACCATTCAGTATCGTAGTTAACGCTGATGTTTGTCATATCCAGTGGAGCATTGAAGTTAAAGTCCTGCTCTTTGATCTGACCAACAGAGAAACCTGTCTCTCCTACGGGCATATCATACCAGTTCTTACTGGCAAGAAACTTATCAACGTCGGGATGTTTCCAGTTAAGGCTGGCATAGATAGCAGACCTACGACTACCACCCTGCATAACACGACGACCAATCTCATTGATCATCTGCATCTTTGGAATAGGGCCGGAGGCAAGACCACCAGTGCCGTTAAGTATACGTCCCTCTTCACGATACACGGAGTAGTCGATACCAATACCACCGCCTGTCATCAGGCAGGACTCAGACTTCCAAGAGATGTCAGCCCAATCTTCTCTAGTATCTTCCTCTGCACGTAGCAGATAACAGTTATTAAAGAACTTGTTATCACGTCCAGCATAATAAAGATAACGACCACCGGGAATAAACTTCAGGTCGGTGATCATACGCTTCAGTTCGTCCTTGTCTTCCTTCGGTAGGTAGTCCTGACACACATCATCTACCAGTGTGGCCGCTAGTGCATCCCATGTCTCACACCCATGGTGGGCATACTTATGTTTGAATATGTCTTCGCTAAACTTGGAGCGAAACATAGGATTTTCATTAGATCGAAATTGTGGCATAGCTTTGTTCCCTTTCTACTTATCGTATTCCATTTCCAATATGAGTTGGGCATAGTGGATTGCTTTCTCAATATCCTTTCTTCCCTCCCCCTTAGTGCGATGTCGAGTAATGTATTTTATCACATTGCCCTCCAGATAGTCAAGCCCATTGGCGTGAATATATTCAACTGGTTGTATCTTGCATCCCTTGTAGTGTTGTCCTCCCACCTGTTGTTCTAATGCTCTTTCTTCTTTCATGCGTCTAAGATAATAATCATAGTTGCGTTCCTCTTTTGGGTAGTTTGCTTCGTCATAGGAACGAGTTAAGCTTTCGTCTGATTTCATTTACATTCTCCGAGGTTACAGCTTTAATTGCAAAGTTTCTAACAGTGTCTGGCTCTAGTCCGGCCATATGACATGTGCTTTCGAAGTTCTCACAGGTAACACCAACTGAAGCAAACACCCATGCTGATGCCTGATCTCTCTGAAGAGCAGTCTCATTAGTTTCATTAGGTTCTTTTGGCTTACTCATATCTAGCAACGCCTGAAGTATAATAGCTAGATTAAGAGTTCTGTCTGGGTCTTTTTGAGTTAGGTCATAAAGACTATCGAAGTCAAGGATGTCACTCATCTTCAGCCTCCTGAACGGGGCGATAAAATTTCCCGCCCACATAGTTATTGTAGTAGGCGGGTTCATCCGTACCTTCTAACTTTGCTGTAAGAACTTTGTAGATCATTTGAAAATAACACTCATAGTACCGAAGACTTCTTTTGTTTTTATACTCACCGACAACTTGAAACCGGAAATGTTTCTTGCCAATCTTCTTGATGTCTTCGTTAAGGTATTTACTAGAGCCTGTATATATTCTCCAATTAGATTCTACTTTCTTACCTTTACGTGTTACATAATATTGTTTACAACCAATGTAAGCTTTCTTAGTTTTCTTATTGGTTATTCGATAAACAAAGCCAAAGTTATTCTTTGTGTCAAACTCTTTATGATACTCCCAATGTGTCACCAGTCAGTCACTTCCTCCACATCAGGTTCTTTAGCCACGTTGGTAAGATACCTGCGACCATGTGCATACTTGAAGACACGAATACCTTTACCTTGATTAGCATCAGCCCAACAGTCTCGCTTATAGCCACAATAAACACAACTAACAGGAAGCTTACGGTTGCCAGACTTACCATCAGGTAGATCGGAGTAGCACCTATCAGGTAGAGAATCCTGTGAAACCAATCCTTTAAGGTGAGAGATTCGCTGCTTGGCATTGATCATATCCATATGATGTAGTTTGGTAAGACATATCTCTCCTGTTGATTTGTTGATCGCAAGAAACGCCGCCTCATTAATACCATTAGCTTCTGCGTAAGCAGATATCTGTGCGATATAACCAAAGGGATCGTCCTCTGCTAACTTGTTGTGCTTAAACTTGTCGAAGCCAATACCACTAGCAGACTTACAATCCACAACGACGCCATCAATAATACAATCTTGATGTCCGGTAACACCTTCTACCTCCACTTCTTTCTGCTGATCTTTCACCTCGTGTCCTGATATGGTAGAACATAGAAGCAAAAGCTCTTCAAGAATATAACCATATAGAAACTTGATACGTGTGGCTGGAGTTAGGTCGGCCTGATCAAGCGGCTGATTGACATCGTACCAGATGCGGCGGTCTGGCTTTCCAATAGCAGAGAGCCTTAGATTACCACGATCTTTGGGCGTGTCATACATAAAGTCTTTAATGTGAACCTTCAGCATTTCACCAAAGGTGTCGATGTGTTTGTCTACTTCACTCTCGTCCATATCTATAGGATCAAGTGAGAACAGACTATATATATCTTCAACGAGAGTGTCTATTGTTTTCATAATAAAAAGAGGGAGGAAGCTGACTCAGAAACTCCCTCCCTCTTCCTTTCTATGCTAGTTAAAAGGGAACGGCTTCAGAGTTCTGAACGTAACCACCATCGACCGGAGCAAAGTCTTCTCGGCTGTCACTATACTCAATGAAGTCAACAATCTGAACTGCTGCAAGGTCAGCAGAGATACCAGATTTACCAGCATAATTCCATTCGTAAGGAATAGCCTTAACATTTACTTTACTACCGTTGGCTACCAGCTTACCATTCCACAGATTATTCTGTGAGTCTTTTACAATAGGCGCTGCACGTTGCGTACCATCCTTACGCAGTACCTTGCGCTTGATGGTTACAAAGTCGCCACGATCATCACCCTTGTTGGCGATGGGCAGTCCTGCGCTTTCAATGACAGAGCGATTGTCATCGTCCACCTCTACCTGAATGCTCCATACCGGGTCAAACTTGGTGTTCGGCTCAGTGATAGAAGCATAGTGGCACTTACCAGTAATGTAAATAGGATCGTTCATTTCTTTCTCCTTTTAAATACCGCACCATTGCGGCCATGAATGGGGATCATTCCCCGGTGCTGTCTACTACAAAACAACAGCATATATTATACCACATGAGTTTGTGGTAGTCAATAGCTTTAGTGTGTTTCTGCCCAATTATTTCCAACTTTATAATCAGAATCTAAATCACACTTGAAGTTAAATACTTTCTGTGTTTGATACATAGCCTCCTTAGTTATCTTAGTGAACCTATTTATGTCTGGCTTCGCTACCTCGAACTGGTATTCGTCATGTACAGACGCTACCAGCTTGGCATCTAGGCCAGACTTCCTTACCCGTTTGTCTATCTCTACAAGCCACTGCTTACAGACAATAGCGCCAGCACCTTGAAGCAAAGTATTAAGTGCTGCATGTTCTGACCTAATCATAAGACGCCTACCATCAAGGCCGGGAATACTGCCTTGCTGTGCAGCTTCTTGTATATTAGATCGCAGTGTACGCAGTGCTGGCATGTTAGCAAGGAACTTAGATATTAACTTCTGCCCCTTGCCAGTACCGCCTCCAACTATCTTACCAATCTTTGCTGGACCTGCACCATAAAGAAAAGCATAGATAAAAGTCTTTGCCTGATCTCTGTTGGACAGTCCTGCTGCACGTTGATTGGCGGTATGAACATCGCCTGTAAGAACTTCGTTAGTGAAGTCAGCGTTGTTCATGTAGTGAGCGAGGCATCTAAGTTCAAGACCACTGGCATCCGTACCTACAAGCTGATGGGTGTCAGGGTTAGAGATAGTCCATAGCTCACGACACTCTTTTCCATAGGGGCTGTACACAGCGGGAACCTGTGCCATGTTGGGGCTATGATGTGCCATGCGTCCTGTAATAGTCTTGAGCGTTAACACTCTACCACGAACACGCATGTCCTCTCCACACTCTTTGATCCATGCCTTGAGCAGTCCTGTTCTTTTCTGTAGCAGAAAGTATCTACTAAACATCTGTGCTTCTGGCATATCAATCTTGGAGAGAACATCCTCATTGACAATCACATTGCCTTTGTCCGTGAGTTTATCCGGCTCCCATCCACGCTGCATCAGTCGGTCAGCTATCTGCTTACGACTAGCAATATTAAATGGTATCTCTTTAGTCTTTGTCTTTAACTCTACAATCGTAGGCTCAAACTCTTCCTGTGCATTTCGTTCGAGTTCGTGTTGCTCGTCCTCAAGTTTAGCAAGCAGTAGCTGTGCTTTCATAAGATCAAAAGCAAAGCCATTGTCCTGCTGTCTGTCGATTATAATACGGATGTTTCGTTCAAGATCATAGCACTGATTAGAAAACCTTTTCTTTTCCTTTTCTAAAGTTTGTGCAAGCTTGCGTGTCAGTTCGACATCACGCTGACAGTACTCCAACATGAGAGGAGAGAACTCACTGAAGTCATGGAAGTCAAGCTTTGCAAAACCAAGTCTTTCTCCCCACGACTCCAGTGAGTGACCACCCTCTCGCACCGGATTAAATAACTGCGACTCAAGCAGCGTGTCTCGAACCTGTAGCGGTGTGATAGATGAGCCGGTGAATTTGTTTAGCAATGGTGCGTCAAAGCTAATGCCATTGTGCATAATGAACTGGTCAATCTTCTTGGACCAGTCACCAAACTCTTTACACTCGTCACCTACCCACTTACGTATCTCGCCCGTCTCATAATGCTGTGCGACTATGCAATGTATTTTCTTTGCATTGATAGCATCAGTCTCTATGTCCACTACTGCTTTCATTTTTCATATCCACTAGGTATGCATCTGCTGTTGGTATGTGAAAGAATTGTTCGCCCTTCCTGATGTTGCGGTTGGAAACTTCCTTAACTTCTGAGTTTAGCACAGTGTCGCCGTCAATGAACCATGCCTGTGTGCAGTCGTTACGAAAGACCACGAATGTAAGGAGATCATTATCGCATTCTTTCTTCCATTTGTCAAGCAATCTTTTCTTTCTATATGGTATTCGTATCTCAGCCCACGAGTCGGGCCAAGGAGTTTTCCATGAATACTTTACCTCTACCTCGTACAAATGTCGGGGTAAGTCGGGTGACACAGTGCTGACAATATCAAAGTAAGTTGTTTCATTAGTATCTATATTGTTGTGATCATTTTGTTTTAACCACGTAACCATAGCATCTTTCGCAGCCTTATCGGCTACATCATACAATGCTTTGTCAAACTTCTTTTTAACCTCAGACATCTTCGTCCATCCAATCTTCATGTGGGAAGTGTTTCGCTTCAAATCCAATGCCTACTTCACTTTCATTTAGTTTAGTAAACAAATCAATTATATCTTTTCCTCCTAGTTGAGAATAGAACATTTTCTGTATTTTAGAAAGAGCATGTTCTTCTGATATTCCTGTACCCATAACTGTACCTACCAGTTTGATTGTTAGAACATAAGACTCTTCTTCAAATCCGTAGTCTTTATTATGTCTATTCCAAAGTGGCTCTAGATTATCTTGTTTATTCATCTTCGTCCTCCACGAATGGGTTATCTACCTGCGTCATTCTACCAGTGTTGGAGTCGTAATGCAAGTAGCAAGCAATGCCCGTCTCACCAGTATACCTGTTCTTGAGAATGCGAATCGTAGTAGTGTTTGCCTCTACCTCATCCTCTGCCTGTTGGTTACGCTCCAGAGCAAGCACAGCATCAGACAGATGTGCAATGGATGCAGACCCACGTAGATGTGACAGAGTAATCTCACGACCATCCTCATGCCCACGATCACCGGCGGGGCGACGTAGGTGTGAGACAAGAAGCAAACCAATCTGCGTCTCCTCAACCAGAGAGCGTAGCTTGGTCATGAGAATATCAATAGACTTACGCTCGTCGCCGTTGTCTTCCTGACCGGACACAAGAATAGAAAGATGGTCAAGAATAATCCACTTGGTGTTGAGAGCCTTTGCCATGTACCGTACACGGTTGAGAATCTCATCGTTGTCCATGCTTCCGAAGTGATCGAACACATAGAACCTGCCGGTGCCGAGCGTCTTTTCTTGCCACTCATCAAGCTGTTCTTGTGTGTACTGTTCACGAATCTCCTTGATGTACAGACGTGCATTAGCTTCCACACTCATGAGATTGAACGCAGTCTGCTTAGTGTTCTCCTCCATTGCAAGGACGCCAATGTTCTCCTCAGTATTGTGCATCAGGTGATACATTAGCTCACGCATGATACTGGACTTGCCCATACCAGCGCCAGAAGTAAACGTGATAAGCTCTCCGGTACGCATACCATACGTCTTCTCGTTCAGCTTTGACCACGGGTAAGGACAGGTCTGATTGTGCGTCTCTTCGTACAAGCTGCGACCAAGATCAGCAAGGTTGATAATACCTGCTGGTGTGTAGGTCTGTGCGTTCCACCATGTCTGCACGAACTTCTCACGCTGACCGACCTTCAGATACTCGTTAGCATCCTTCAGTTCGAGGCTCATGATCTTACACTTGTTAGGCTCGAACAGCTTTGCCACAGCCTGCTGTGCATCTTTACCTTGCTGGTCGTTGTCAAAGCACAGAACAATCGTATCAAACTTATTGAGATAGTCCAGCGCCTGACGGCAGTTCTTCAGCGCAGACTGTGCGCCATTCTTGATAGATACGACCGGCCACTTCGACCCAAGAAGCTGATACGCACTCATCGCATCAAGCTCGCCCTCACATACGGTAATGAACTTACCTGCCTGACCAAAGATGTTCTGACCAAACAGTCCTGCATCTGACAAGTTGCCCTCCGACCAGAACTGCTTGTCGCTGGTGCGGCGGAACTTAGTTCCGATGTGGTTGCTGTTCTTGTCGTAATACTTGTACATGTGTTCGGTGACCATGTTGCCGTCCTTGACAACCGACACACCATAACGCTTACAGGTATCTAAAGTAATCTTACGATCAGGAATATCAGAAACAATAAAGTTCTTAGCTTGCTGGTTCATGTTAACAATCTTTTTGGGTGCAGGTGTGTGTTGCATTTGGTTTCCATTCTTGTAGGGTTTCGCTTCATCGCAGCTAAAACATTTTGTACCCCAATCGTAGTACGCTAGTGCGTCGGATGATCCGCAGTCGGGGCAGGGTTGGTGCGTTTTGTTTTCCATAAACTTCTCCAAATTAATTGAGCCTTAGTAGTTTCGTAGAAACTTCACTACTAAGACTCAATTAAGTTTACCATTTACCTTTGCTATTTTGATACAGTTCCAAAGATATTTCTCTTCGCTCTGCTGCTAACTCCTTCTCCAGTGATATCAGCGTTTCAATCTGGTCAACTCTTTCAAGCTTACGCCATGCTGCTTTGAAAGATGTTTGCATTTTACCTCGTGTCTTTGGTTTATATACTTCAATAAGAACTTCCATCTCTTTATCCTTTTTGGATTTCATATACTCCTCTTGCAGATTTGTGGGTAAGATGTTGAGTGAGGTTGTCTCTGTTTCGAAGCTCTTCCTCGGCTTCTTTTTTCGTGCGAAAATTCTTGACAACCACATCACCAAACTCCTTCTTCAATATTAGCTTCCACATAACGCACTCCATGATACAGGAAAAAGTTCATTCATGTGAGTATCAATCTCCTTTGCAATCTCTCTCGTCTCTAGCTGTGCATCTTTGGCGTTGCGTAACTTAACAACTCTAGCGAAAGCCATAAGTGTACCAGACCAGTACCACTCTGTCAATAGACTTTGTGGTAGTATTGCTCTGGCTTGTTCTGCACATACACCGGAGTCAATCATAGCTTTGTAAGCATCGGCACAGTGGCGTTCCGCATCACTGAACATATGATCCATCACAGACTGCGAGGCCACTCTCTTTCTGAGCGAACCCTGCTTGATATCGTCGGACGCTTGCCGCCAGTAGTCAGGCTTCCAGAACTCTGGCTCTGTCTTAATGTAGCGGCGGCTGACCTCGTTCCAGACCAGACCTACCTGATGCTTCATCAACTGACGTGCTACAAAGACAGGAGCTTTAATCCTGAACTGTGCGGAGGCATGACCAAAGGGTGTCCAGTGATTATGCTTTGCTAGATACTGTATTAGTTTAGTGTCTCCGTCTGACAGTTCCTTGCTCTCCTTATTGAAGCTAACTCTTGCTGCGTTAACCACAGATAGATCACTACCCATGTGATCAATCAGTTCAACTGTCATCGTAGGCTTCCTCCCAGATATTTTCTATGAAACTTTCTTTGTCGTCCATAATCTCGTCAGCCTCTAGTCGGGCCAGCCTCTTTGCTTCTTTGTCGTTATAGCCTTCGGACTTGTACTGTCCCACCAGTGAACGAAACAATTCTTTTCGTTCTTTCTGCCAAAGGTTTCTGCTCATCAGTCTAAATCCTCTAGGTCTTTGAAAAATTGGTTCCTGTCTTCAACACTATTAACATTATAGCCTGACTCTTTCATTAGCTGCCAGACTTCTACAGAATATCCAAGACTTTTTCTTAGAACATCTTCTTTCTGTAGTCGGTGCCAATCAAAGTCGTACACCTTTGTCATCGTGTTCTACCCATGTGGTATTTGCCTCTGTTTGTTTTATTTTTGCTAACTCTTCTCTTAATTGTTTAATTGTATTTTCCTGTTCTCTTACCCTACCTTTCAGTTGTTTAACATGGGTGTTTAGAGTCTCCCAAGCGGACTGTAGCTGTTTGTCAGACATATTATACTCCTGTTAATTGCGAGTGTCAAGATAAAAGATGTGACTACCAACCTGCCCTAGCACCATGAAGTCCTCATCGGTTGCCCAATAAGGGGTAACGTAGGCGGCATGGTAATGAGTAGCACCTCCCGTCTGACTCAGAATAGCACCTTTTAGAGCAAGCTCTGCTGCGCTGACCGACTCTCGATAAGCATCAACATTGGCTATGGTTTCCGGCTTACCGTCACACCAGTAGGAGAACTGACATTTGTTTCGTACAAGTTTACCTTTCCACTTCTTTCCTTGATGTACTACATCACAGATGTTATCTGGATAACGATGCGACTCTACTCGTGCAAGGATAACATTAGCTACCGCAAGCTGCGCAACAAACGGTTCTGAACGTGCCTCAAAATAAACTGCTTCTGCGAGACATGATAGTTCATCAGCTTTTACAGTTACACTTTTAAGAGTTACTAATAAGGTAGCTAGTAGAAAAATACCAATGTACTTCATTGTAACTTCTCTATCTTTATATTGAAGGGAAAACCTGTAGACAATTCTCGTATACCATGACACATAAGATAGGCGACAGCATCCTCATAATGATCGAAGATATATACTTCTTCCTTCTCCTGATCTATCATAACATCAAAGTTATCTATGTCAGTAACTGTGTCGTCTTCAGATTGAGTTATGATGTAGGACATTACGTTACTCCTGCGAACAATATATCAATAAGTATTCTTATCAAGTCTAAGTTCATCGACCTTGTCCTCTATACTTTTTCCAGTTAAGTTTCTTGTGTTTGTTTTTGGGACGGGATAAATTTCCCGCCCCTATTGATGTACGCTTCTTGATTCGATGTAGTGTCGGGTCGTACTTGCCGTCAGATTTCTTAGACATTCTCCAGTTCCTTCCAGTGGGTTGAGTCCATCATCTTCCGTACTTTATCTTCACGCAGGACTCTGGTGTTCTCTTTTGGTACGTGCGTAGACCATGCCGTAGCAGCCTGATATGCAGTCCAGAGTGTGCCTTCAGTACGCTCCCCATACTTCTCATAGTTGCCACGCCCAATAATGTGACGGTTCTCCTCGTCAAATGTTTTCATCAGGTTGGAGAGCATCACCTTGTTAGGTACCTGTGCTTTGGTCACGTTGTCCAGACGCTTTGCCAGTGTACGGCTAAACAAATTGATAGCCTGATCTCTGGACACGGGGGTCTGATACCAGCGGTGCATCTTATTTATACCAGCGTTGGAGATATAGTCCGATGCTGCCCTGATCTTACCTGCAAAGCTCGGCACAGAGAAGTTCTTAGAGTGACGGCCATAGACATACGCCAGCTTGTTGCCGTCAACCAGAGTATTATAACATGCGGAACGAAAGTATCCCATCATCCCGTTGTTAGCCCATGTCCTGTTGTGGCTGGTACGAAACTTGAACTGCGGCGTGACCATATCGTTCCTGCCATCAATGGTTGTGGACTCCGCAAAGAACTTAGCAGTAAGCTCTAGCTGCATACCATCATTGATGACGTTGGTTTCAAATTTAGCAGCCTCTAGATCAATGCCTGACATATTGATTGACTGTTCAAGGTTCTCCACAATATCAAGATATTGTACAGGTTCGTAGCTATCAGATACAATAGCTAGTGTCTGTCCAGTATCTACACGACGCAAGCCCACACCAATGTCAGTCGGTACGTCTTGCAGGTCAAACTTCTCTACAGAAAAGTTAAGTTTGTCATGGTCAAACATTTTGATTATCTCTCATCTTTAGGTTGAAACGGATTTGATGTAGTTGTTGGATGCACTGTGACACTTTGTCACTGTCTTCCATCGTTACTGAGCCATTCAGTTGAAGCTGGCTCAGTATCTCTAGCGTCTCCTCTATTGCTTCAACAGTGTTCATCGCCCCAACCCCTGTAGCCGTCGGTCACAGACACCAGTTCATGCTCAAGCCAGCCATTGAGTTCTTCAATATCAATGTCCTCTGGCTTTGCATCAAAGGCAATAAGTTCCATATACTCCTCTACCATAGGGCGACACCACTCATCACCACCATAGCGAAGAAACTTCTGAACATCTTCGATGTCTTTAAACGCAGGAATATTCATGTTACTCTCCTCCAAGTTGGATATCTTTTAATGTATAATCTGCTAGTATACCATTAAAGGTGTTAGAAATCAAGCACAATCCGTTTAGCACGGACGGTGCATTAGTCATAGTAAAAACCATAGCCGCCATCAGGGACTGCTCGGCTATGCTTAGGTCGTCCACGTCCTCCTGTTGTAGCAGTGTTAGTTCGTTGTAGACCTGATCGAACACTTTCATTTCCATATTCTTGTTCCTCTATTATATCATACAATGCGTTCATGCTACCTTCGCCACCTCTGCTGCCATGCCAATGGTATACCATACCGGCTCCGGTGTAAAGTTCCAATGTGCCATGTATGACTTCTCTCTGATATAGTAGTTACGATACCCCATGACGGCATCACCTTCTGCTTTACAGTAATCAGGCATACACTGCGGCGGCTCTGTTAAGCCTGTCTCAATGCCTTCAAAGCCTTCATTCAAAGAGCTTGGCAATACATATAAGTAGTCGCCCAATCTGATTTGACTGCCATGTATTTTATCATAGCGTTTGGTGTACTCCTTACATAGTTCTTGAAACAATTTATTCAACCAGAAATAATTACCTGCCGACTCTCTGGCCCACACAGCAGACGGATGGTTCTTGTGCGTTGCTTTATATAAGCCTACACGATCTGCCCACTCGTCGCCATCCAGTACACGATGCGCTGTGCTAAGTAGCTGTGCATATTCCAAGATCATCTTGACCACATGCTTGTCGCAGTGCATCTCAGCACAGGTCTTTGGGTTTTTATGTAGATAGAATATATTCATTCTTATTCCTTTGGTTGAAGTTTAAGATGGCTTACTTTTTCTTGTCCCATTTGATCGTTAAGGTAGCTTAACTTATGTGCGCCCTGTATAAGTTTTTGATACTCAGACATGAATAGATCACCATCACATTCCTGCATTTGGTTAGTAGCACTAGATATAAGTTCGTGTATCTTACTAATATATTCTTCTACAGTGTATTGTACACTATCACCATAAAACCAGTTGTATTTCTTCGCTTCATTACTCATCAGTTATCTCCGGTTTAACATCCTTCTTTTTATTGGGAAGGATGCGATTGCGGTACAGGTATTGCTCTAATACCTTTGCATGGGGATTGCGTTTCACTCCATGTCCACGCTTGGAGTTCCCCACAGAACCTTTACGCTTTCTTTTTTCTCCCATTCCTGATGTCCTTTTACATATGCTTTATACATAGCATCACGCTCGTCAAGATTATACCACCACTGTGGCATCACATTGTAGGATAACTGTTGCAGTTCGTCCCACTCTTGTTTAGATAACATAGACCTGATCCTTTTTCAGCCACTCAAGTTGAAGCATAGCTATATCATACGCCTGTGCTGGCGTCAAGTCTTTTAGAGAGTATATCGTATACATAAGACCAGCCTCTTCGCCTCTAGTCTTAATCTTCTTACGGGTTCTAGTGTCCCACGATATCTTCCACTTGTCACCACCAAGCTCTATCTCTACGAAATCAATCATCGACATGCTCTACCTCCATGTTAGGTACAAAGTTTTTATCTGTAAATAACTGTAATTCAAAGCGTTTGTTATCTCTATCCGTAACAGTCACGGTTACAGTTGTGAAGGTATCAAAGCTGCTATCTTGCCTTACTTTGATATTCTCTACGCCGTGTATGTGTAGTGCGTTCATTAGTTCATCTCCAGCCATTCTGATTCAGTTCTACGTGCAGCTTCTTTGTAGGTTTCAAGATCGTCTTTATCCCATCCATCCAGCCACAGATGCTCCAGCCACATATCAAAGATGTCTTCTTTTATCGCTTCGTTTTCATGGTTACTCATTTATCTTTACCTCTGCTTCGGTTTCGATCCACACTTTAGCACCACAACTCAGTGGCTTGTCAGGACTATATACTATTTTACATGGTCCGTCAACATAAACTTCGTGAGCATAGTTATTATCTTTGTATGTCTTTACGGTTATCACTGGCTCACGTTCGCCACTCTTGGCGTTACTCTTGATAACATGCTGGTTTATGTGGATAACTTTCTTCATGTCAATCTCCAAAAAACAGTCCTATAATGGAATAATTAATAGGCGTTATGTAGTATCGTTAGATACTCTACTACATAACACCTATTAAGTCAAGCGGCAATTGCTGATGCTTTCCTCTTGCTTGTACCGTGAGCCGGGAAGCCTACGATAACCTTACGATCACGCTTCTCGCACAGCATACAATCTGCACACGATACTTCATCTTTGTAGGTGGCGGGACATACCACAACCTTCCTGCCTTTTGGTGTCACAGTGTTGGTTGTCTGCTCAATCGGCAATACAGTTGCCACCGGAGCTATGTCAAGATCGCATAGCTGGTCTGCATGTTCAAGATTGTTAGCAGATACATTAACAGTGAAGCCTAAGTGGTTCATCATATTGACAGTTATGGCATTCTGGAAGTTGTCCAATACGTCATAATGTGTGTATGTAAACCCACGCTTGCCCTCATTAGCTTTGGCAAGATCGACACATTTGGTGCTGTCAAGGTCTTTTGTGTCACCCGGCAGGTCGCCAGCTTGATTGTGTCGCCACTTGCTACCAGCAGGTAGCTCTTTGATCTTGTCAAGAAACGTAGACCAATCGTCGCCACGCTTACCTTCGGTGACTTTGAGCCAATGCAGCTTCAGCGGTCCACTATCTGCATAGCAGCCATTACCTTTGAAGGGACACGAAGTGGGACATGTTGTCGCAGTGCTAGTCGTCACCGCCATCTTGCCTACTTTGACATTCTTTGATTTAGGTGTAATGTGAAACATTTAGCCCTCCATTTGACTATTGGTTGCATTCCAAACGGCATCTTCACGCATTGCACTAGCGTTTACGAAGACATCATTGCCGTTTTGGCCTTCAAAAACAAGATAAATCTTGTTCTCTTTTCGTTCGGCCCTCTTAAATCCGGCGAGGTCTTTCACGACAACACCGCCCATATCAAGTTCAAACATAGTTTTTCTCCATAGTTTGCACATAAGATAGGGAACCTGCGACATAGTGTCGCCACAAGCCCCCTATCTCTGTAGAAACTACGCAGCCTTCGCTACAAGTTCCGCTACAGCACGAGCGGTGCGTTCTTTTGACTTCAGAACCTTCAGCAACTGCCGAGCAATAACCCGCTGATGGTCCCGCATACGTCCACCTTCGACAGACTTGCGATGCCGTGCCAGCTTTGCTACAGCCCGGTCGAACTTGCCCCATGAACCGATAGGGACAATTTCTTCAATCAGCTTTTCAAGCTTGGGATCGGCATAGAGGTTGTACTTGCCACGGCGTTCGGTGTACTGGATGGTAGGTGCAGTCATAGTATTTTTCCTTGTGTGTGAGAGATAAAATGCAAGGCTTCTAATGAGGGTGCCTTGCCAACCCACCAGCGTCTTAATTTTATAGACGTTTGCTGGCTTAACCACGTTTATACTCGTTCGTCTTGGTCAGACTAAGCGCCGACCATTGCTGGATCAATAGCCACAGCTTTGGCTATGATCTTGTTAGCCCTTTTGTGGGCCGCTTCCAGCTTGGCTTCGACCTCTTCAGGGCTGTCACCGGCAGGAATGCTGGACGTGGTGCGGATATTTTCCGGCAGCTTGTCAGCGTTGCGGATGACTTTGAAGTTTCCATTGGGGTGTTCAACCATAATCGGAACTCCGGCCTTATCAGCTTTGGTAAATAGCTCTTTGCCTTTGGGAAGCTCCACCCATTCATTGCCCACGAAAGTTTTCATAATCGCCATGATATTCTCCATTGTTGGCGGTTTCGGCAAAATTGCCATAGTTTAATTAACGTCTTACAGTATCGTAAGATACTCTACTGTAAGACATTAATTAAGTTAGTCGCAGCCTTCAGTGAGCCAAGCGCAAAACGCTATGAACACAAAAGGCAATGCCCAAAGTATCGGGAATGTGTCCCAGCCTTTGAACATGAACCCGTACATGCCTACCAGCACGGCGGGAAACGTCAATAATAAAGATACGTTTCTGATTTTCTCAAACATACCAATCCTCATCCTCAAATGGTTGCGCTTCCAGAAACCTATCGGTTTCTTCTTGTATGTTACGGTACAGTTTCTCGGCATGGAGTTTGAATTGTTCTTCTTCTTGAAAGAACCCGCATATCGTCAGATGATCTTGATCTTGATTGACGGGATGATTTTGCAATTCAAACAAGTTATACTTGTCTAGCATGTCTCTGAGCATTAGCTCACCCTCAATAATTGAAACAAAGTCTTACCAACACTAGTTGGTATTTGTTGAGACCCTCCGCAGAACAACTGGCTTATGTTGCAATACTTCTTGGGTATGGCAGACCACACTTGCAAAACAGCTTGCGCTTGCGACCAGCTTTGATAGGTCGTCGGGCCAGTGGGTACGCCCCTTACCAAGCAAACCTGAGCGGAGATGTACGCCTTGATGCCACTCTTAGGGCAAACCAACGCAATAGTGGTATAACCACTACTACTTTGGAAAACTTGGATCGTCGCCATAATAACCTCCGGTTATTTGGATAAAAGATAAAACATAGCCCATACTATGACATAGCCAAAGGCACCAACCATAGCACCGACAAGAGGCTCAAACATTTTAATCTCCGATTAAGTTGCGAAAATTTAATTAAGCTATCCGACTTTGCCATGTCCCGCTTCGTGATACTGCATCGTATGCATCCAATGTAGCATCCGGGCTACCTCCGTAAAGGCATAAGGGAATCGAACCCAAACCCGTCGAATAGCTTAATCAAACTTTCACTGCTCCTGAAAAACGATAACTGGCTCTGAAAATGGATATTTCTGCCGTTCATCCATGAAAAATGATTCCGAAAACTAATTAACCCTTTATAGTATCGTAGATACTCTACTATAAAGGGCTAATTAGGTATGCCGATTTAACGCTGAAACTGGAAGATGTTTTCCAGCGTTGCTTCGTCTGTGTCCAACGTGGCGATCCATACGCCATTCGCATCATGCAGATCGACGGCTCCGCCGTTCACAGATGTGTGAACCTGAAAGCTGCTATCAAGAAACTCGTCAATCTCTGATTGAAGAACGGTGATGTTTGTCATGGTCAATCTCCTTGGTTTAATTAATACCCTATAGAACTCATAGAGTTCGTTCTATAGGGATTAATTAACCTCATCATTTGGGGTTGTCAAGCCTCGTCAAGCCCTCTGGCATATCATCACCTGCATGACAGTCTTGCAAAGACTGCATAGCATGGAAAAGCTACGCTTTGTCAAGGGCTTAACTAGGTTTCTGGAATTACTACGAAGTAGTAGAAAGCTGACTACAAAGCATCCTCTGGATGAATTTGGCAGGGAGGGTTTGTAATATAATAACTAATTAACCCTTCATAGTAACACTTCGTTACTACTATGAAGGGATTAATTAGGTTTCCTTGTTCAGAACTTGGTCGGGAGGGTTGCATAATGCGTGGGGGTGGGCGCAAATGCATACACGCATGTATATATATAAACAACACCCCCAGATATTTACAAAAAACTACGGACTTGTCATCAATATAAAAAAGATATCTATAACTGTTGCATAAATACCACAAGGCGGTACTAATTAACTACTTAATAGTATTTTATTATTATTTTTTTAATATCTCTATTGTAGAACTTTACAGTATAGTGTATAATATTACTATGGAGAATTTAAATAGTAACTACATAGATTCGTATATAAACCTTCAAGGTTTGTTGTCTCAACAAGTTAATGATCAATGTAACACTGACTTCTTGTCTTTTGTTAGATTGATGGCACCTTCAATTGTGTCTGACTTTAGAATGGGGCGGCACATTGAAGTTATATCAGAGAAACTACAACAAGTAGAAAATGGTGAGATAAAAAGACTGATGGTCTTTCTACCACCACGTTCTTCTAAGTCTGTTGTCTGTTCTAAGTTGTTTCCTGCATGGTACATAGGTAGAAACCCTGAACACGAACTACTGACAATATCTCATAGTGATCAGCTTGCCAGTGACTTTGGTAGATCAGTCAGAGATATTGTTAACACCGAAGAGTTCTCAAAGGTATTCAGAGGAGTGGCCCTACGTAGCGATGTCAGGGCAGCAGGTAAGTGGAAGACAAACCAGAATGGAACCTACTATGCTGCTGGTGTCCGCTCTCAGATTGCTGGTCGAGGCGCACATGTAGCAATCCTAGACGATGCAATGTCGGAAGAGGATGCAATCTCCAGCGCAGGTAGACGCTTCATCAAGGAATGGTATCCCGCAGGTCTACGCACACGTATCATGCCTGACGGGGCCATTGTAATAATCAACACCCGATATCACTATGACGATCTCTGCGGCTGGCTTCTTAAGCAACAGGAGAACATGCCTGACTATGAGACGATACCTTGGGAGGTAGTGAAGATACCTGCATGGGTTGACGAAGATGCAGCAGAACTTCTTGATCTACCTGTAGGCACCAGCTACTTTCCTGAGTGGAAACCAGACCATGTGCTGAAGGTAGACGAGAACGAGATCAAGGCCAGCAACGGTAGCAGGTACTGGAATGCCTTGTACATGCAAGACCCCACACCGGAAGAAGGCGGCATCATAAAGAAACGCTGGATCAAGGATTGGGAGTATGGTGATCCACCCACATGTGATTTTGTCATACAAACATTTGATACTGCATTCTCCACAGCAAGTACTGCTGACTACAGCGTAATACAGACATGGGGTATCTTCTACATGTACAATCAGGATGAGCAAGGCTATGAAGACTTTGCTCCTCACCTGATACTACTGGGTAACATCAAGGGCCGCTTTGAATATCCAGAACTGAGGCGGCTGGCGCAGAAGCTGTATAACCAACATAGACCTGATGTCTGCATGGTGGAAAAGAAAGCTTCGGGCCAATCTCTAATACAGGATATGCGTAGAGGTGGCCTACCTGTAATGGAGTATCTGCCAGATAGAGACAAGACCTCCAGAGTTTATGCGGCTACTCCTATAATGGAGGCTGGTCGTCTCTGGATTCCCAAGGGCAAGAAGTGGGCAGACGATCTAATAGAAGAACTGATACGCTTTCCTAATGCAGCACATGATGACCAAGTGGATGCCTTAACGATGGCAATCCACTATCTGAAGGACTCATGGCACCTGACGCACCCTGATGATCCTGAGTATGATGACGAGCCTAGACAGAAAACTGCGACATACTGGAATGTATGATTTGGGAAAACGGAAAAAGTGTGCTATAATAATAACATGGTTAATTTAGAAGAAAAAGTAAACGAGCTAGATAATAAGTTAAATGCTCTTATCTCTGTGTTGTATAAAAAGAAAGCTCCAGAGCTAAAGCTTTTTCCACCTGCATATATTAAAGATTCGTTAGGAAGAGAATACAATGATGATCTAACTGGTTTTATGTTATGGTATTTAAACTCATGTCCTAATAAGTTTCAAGTTCCTTTTGAAAATCCTATTCTTTTTGCTGGTGATCATACTTCTTGTACTTTATTTAGACATGGGCCATATCAAGTTGAGCTAGTTACTGTAAAGCCCAATGGTATTACATATGGACACAGACATCCTGATGTTGATAACTATCTTGTTTATCTTACTGGAGCAACTCTTATGTATCAAGGAGAGAAAATTCTTACAGACGAACAAGGATATGAAACAGAAAAAAATGGCAAAGCTTTTGCCTATATGAACAAAATAAGAGTGAAGCCAAATGAGTTGCATGGAGGAGAAGCTGGTCCTAGAGGAAGTAGTTTCCTTACGGTACAAAAATGGTTAAGCGGTATTGCAGGACAATCAATAGCAAATAATTGGGATGGTGAGTTTTTATCAGAGGATCACAAAATAAAAGTTAATGACTGATCTTGAAAGAATAATATATATTTTAAATCTTGTACCGCTCTATAAAAAATATACTATTGATAATATGGTAAATTTAATTTTACCTGCATATAACTCTAATCAATATGTTATTGTATCTAATAAAAAAACTCCTTTATTTTTTGCAACATGGACATTTTTGTCTCAAAAAGTTTCTGATGAATATGCGGCAGGAACAAGAGGATTACAAGCTAAAGATTGGAATACTGGAGTTATACCTTGGATAATAGATTGCGTAGCTCCTTATGGAGGAGTATTCGCAGAGTTAAGAAACAAAGAATCACAATCAGTAAAGGCGCTTAAAGCTGCTGGTGTTAAGGGAAAAATACAGTACTTTAGGCAGAAGGGGAATAAGAGGACATTACATTATGCTATGTTACCATAAAAAATCTAAATATAATCTTTATGAACAGCTAGACTATTTAGGTCTAAATTCTTACGAGCAAAAATATTTTTGTTTTCATGGTTCTACTGATGGTGATGAAAGTGGTGACACTAGTGGGGCCGACGCCGGACAAACCGGCGATATAGACATTGATGCTCTCTCTACTGATGCACCCGGCAAAACAGCAGAGGCTGCGGCGCAGGATGTATCAATGGGTGAGTTCGATCCCGGTGCTACTTACGGCAGTCCCTTTGATCCCGACATGCCTGAGTTTACTGGTTGGGGTTTTCCAGATGTACCGGATACATCGACAGGGGTAGTAGATTCATTAAAAAAATTAAAAGAAAAGGGGTATAAAAAAAGGGCGCAAGACCTTTTAGACATGAGATTTTTTTCTCCCGATCTTTTAGGTATTCCACAAATGAATACGCTAGAAGAAGAGGGATTTAAAACTTTTGGTCTAGGTTATAGAGGAGACTATGAAGCACGTAGTCCTACTGGACTAAGTAGACAGTCTTATGATCCTAATTCTTTAACGGGTGCTGGCACAGATCAAGCAAGCACTAATAAATCTTTATTTGCACAGTTTGCTAGAGCAAATCCTAATCTTACAACAGTAGAAGCCGTATCTCAATATAATGCTACATCTCCTCAAGAGCAGCAAGTTTCAATATCAGATGTGCAGTCTATGGGTTTTGACCTTAATGCTCCTGTAGGACCGCAAGCAACTTTTAGAGAGGCCGAAGCGCAGAGAGGATTTGCTCAGGGTATGGGTCTTGTTGCACAGACAATAGCTTCTGGAAGTCCTATCGGCGCATTAACTGATATTGCAATGTCAGGACGTGGTAAAGGCTATGGCAAAGGTGTGGTGGGTCACATGGCAGATATGTTTGAAGAAGCGACAGGCATTGATCTTCCAGAGGCACCTGATATTGGTATTCCCTCTTATGAAGAAATGGCTGTTGGTCTTTTGGGTCCAGAACAAGATACGATGGCACCCGGTTCATTTGGCATAACTGGTGTGACTGAAGAGTCTCTAGGTCCAGAAGCTTTTGGTCTTGCTGATATTTCTACACCTACAGATGAAGAAGTAGGTTATGTTGGATATGAAGATTTTAATGATTATAGCAGACTTTACAGACAGCCCAGACCAACCCCTCAACCACAGCCTCTAGAAGTTGCTGTTGCAGAAGAAACTCCGGCTATTCCTTTTAACTTAGGACGTGAAACTACACCGCCATCAAGGGTAAGCCGTATAGCAAATATTTATGGCATTGATGAAGATGCTGCTAAAAGAATGTTAGGAATCGTATAATGGCAACAGAACGTAATCCTTTTGATCGTATACCTGAAGAAGAAACA